>Ga0209225_1000910_pt1 | contig 31278 bp, 29 predicted proteins | sample WasSprMetagenome_FD_184732 | JGI IMG/M metagenome (GOLD analysis project Ga0209225, IMG submission 184732) | Sulfidic aquatic microbial communities from Washburn Spring, Yellowstone National Park, USA - WS (SPAdes) (version 3) | ecosystem: Environmental > Aquatic > Thermal springs > Hot (42-90C)... | reverse complement strand
AGAGATTGGGGAATCTCCCGACTTTAGTCGTGGAGAATGTCAATGTTTAGAGAAGATTTGCTTTATTGTTGTACTGCAAAAACCTTTTTCTTTTCTATGTAACTTTAGCACAAACTTAAAATATTGGTGCTTATTAGTAGTTAAACAAAGTAATGAATACAGGAAACAAGATGAATTCAAAGCCATTAGAGGAAAGAGTTTCATTTCTTGAAGGAAAAATTGAGGTTCTTATCAACCAAGTAAATGAACGTCTTAGAGGAATTGAAAGTGAGATTAGTAATTTGAGAAATGAAATGAATGAAAATATTAACAACTTAAGGAATGAAATGAGTGCAAAAATTGACAGTTCGAGAAGTGAAACAAAAAGCGAAATAAATAGTTTAAGAAGTGAAATTAAAGAGCTGAACGATAAGATTGATAACCAATTTAAGTGGTTGATTGGTCTTATTGTAGCTTCATGGTTAATTCCAATCCTTTTAAGATTTTTCTTTCCTTGATATTATTTAGTCCGAAAAAGGCAAATTTAAATAGTAAAAATTTAGATAATTCCCCTAGGGTTCGTTATTTTAATTATTCTCTTGACAATAGGAAGATCACTAAAGCATAAATTGTTTTATTAAAATGAATTTATTGTGAGTCGTCGTATAATTATAGACCCTAAGTTAGTAGGTCGTTCTAAAAGAAACTTACGGCAACGAATCTCGTAGGCCTTTAACTAAAATTCTTATTTTTTATTTTAAAGTAAAGCTACATTAAGCTCTTTAAAAGCCTTCATGAAGTTAGTAGCTCGCTTTCGACTACTTCTTCACGTAAAGTTTCATTTATTCTTGTCTGGCGTTTTTAAAGTTTAAAAAGTACAAAAGCTTTAAACTGCCTCTATTGTCTCTTGGTGATAGAAATTGCCAGCAAGGATTAGAGTAGAAATAGAAGATCACATAGAAAAAAAGCACGAGTCTTTAGTACTGGAAGGTGAAGATGCCCGACTTCTAATAGGTTACAAGATAGGCGACGTAATCGACGGCGCAGTAATAAAGAAGCAAGGAAAGTTCAAAATAACTGGTGGCTCCGACACCTCAGGATTTCCGATGTTAGCTGGAGTGCATGGTGCAGCTCAAAGGAGTGTGTTGCTTGAGAGAGGAAGAGCTGCTAGAAAAGCAAAGAAAGGTGAAAGGGTTAGGGTTACGGTTAGAGGAGAAGTAATATCTGAAGAGACAGCTCAAGTTAACTTAGTAAGGATCGAGTGACATGTCTAAGCTAAGCTCTAAAATTCAAAAGCCTTCAATAAACATTGGAACTTTAGGTCACGTTGACCATGGAAAGACATCGCTTGTAAAAGCTCTTACCGGAGTGCTAACAAGTAGACACAGTCAAGAACTTGCTCGAAACATTACAATAAAACTTGGTTATGCTACAATGAATATATACAAATGTAACACCTGCGAACCTCCTTTCAATTACTTTACTTCAAGCACTTGTCCAAAAGGACATTCATGTGAGTACGTGAGGAGCATTTCTTTCATAGATGCACCTGGGCATGAAGTTCTAATGACAACTATGCTTAGTGGTGCGGCGCTAATGGATGGCGCACTCTTTGTTATAGCTGCAGATGAAAAATGTCCTCAGCCTCAGACGAGAGAGCACTTATATGCAGCAAAGATCCTTGGTCTAAAAAACCTTATAGTAGTTCAGAACAAAATCGATCTAGTGACTAAGGAGAGAGCAAAAGAAAGTTACAATGAAATTAAGGCTCTTCTCTCGGAAGCTGGTTACGATAATGTTCCGATAATACCAGTTTCTGCAACATTTGGTACAAATATAGATGCCTTAGTGTGGGCTATTGAAAAATATTTTCCAACGCCAAACAGAGACCCAAACCTAGAGCTAAGAATGCCAGTTATAAGGTCCTTTAACATAAATAAGCCTGGTACTTTACTTAAAGACATTAAAGGGGGTGTAATTGGAGGTTCAGTGCAGCAAGGTAAAATAAAAGAAGGCGATGAAATTAGCATCTTCCCTGGAATCATTATGAAGTCTGAAGGTGAAGTAAAGAACATAGTTCTTGAAGCAAAAGTACTTTCAATAATGTTCGATAGCATGAGCCTAAAGGAAGCAGACCCTGGAGGCTTAATAGCGGTTGGTTCTACGCTCGATCCATCGTTAACAAAAGACGATAGATTATCTGGATCTGTTGTTACTTCAGCAGGAAAACAGATAAGAGTTGCAAAACAAGTGACTTTGGAGATCAACCTGTTTTCTCATTTGCTTGGTACTCAAGAAAAGGTCAAAATTGAACCAATAAAACAAAAAGAAAAGTTGAACATCAACATAGGCGTAGGAATGAGTAGTGGTGAAGTTCAAACAGTTAAGGATAACGTAGTAGAAGTTAAACTTGATAAGCCACTAGTAGCTGAGCTTGGTCAAAGAGCTGCGATTAGCAGATTAATAGATAAAAGGTGGAGACTAATAGGCTATGGTATAGTTAGATAGGGCTTTTGTTCTTTCTTCAAAAATTTAGTACATTCCCCAATAGGGTTCTTTCTTTCTTTTGATGTTGTATATTTCTTCTAGTGCTTCTAAGGTGTCTTGGCTTATAAATTGCTGAAGTTTGTTTTTCAATAAGAAAGCATGCGAAGAAGGTATGTCTGAATAAAGTAAATCGCCTTCCTTAACAGACCTTCCAACAACAGCTTCTTTTACTGAAATAGATACTTCTTGTTTTGCAGTAGCCTCTTTTACAGACTCATCTTTAAATCTGATTGACTCTACTGTTCCAATTCTTTCTCCTTTTTCATTCATCAAGGTTACACCTTGCCTAAGTATGCCTTTCTCAACTCTTACGCCAAATATCGCAGGCTTACTTCTTCTAAAAACAAATCCAGGAAGTACTAGAATCTTGCATGGCATTTGAACTGAAGAAATTGTTGCTTCTATGGATGATTTTTCAGTTTGTTCTTTCCATGCAATATAATCCTCTATTATTCTATATATTATTTCTCCAGAAAATATTTTCACGTCCATATCTCTGGCACTTGTTTCAGCTTCATCCATAATGTTTACGTTGAATGCAAGAATTGCCCTTAAGTATCTTTTTTCCGGTGAAGTAAGAGAAGCTTGAATCACGTCCTTTTTAGAAACTGGTCCTATGCCAGCTATCCTTATTCCTATCTTTCTTGCCTGCAGTTCACTTACAATTGCTTCCAGAGCGCCCAAAGTATCAGCCTTTATTACCAAGCCATCAACTTCTCTTTCAAACAAAAATTGCGACGTTTCCTTAGAAAGCTGGTCTAGCAAGAGTTTTTCTTCCTCTTCGCCACTGAAAACCATGACCTCTGAACCGGCAAGAGCGCCTTCTAAGTTGGGCGCGCTTACCTTCACTCCAGCCGACGCTCTAACAACTTCTACGTAGTTAAACCTGTCTCTTGGGTCTCTCATCTCGTCGAGTGGCTTCGGAACTAACAGTGACCTGATTTTTGTTACTATTGGTCCACTAGTTCCAAGAAGAACTATCTGGTCTCCAACCTTAAATTCTCCATCATACACTATAACATTTAGCGTTGTTCCTAAACCAGTTTCTTCTGTGACCTCTAAAACTACTCCTTTACCTCGGTTCGAACTTATCTTAAGTGACTCTAAACTAAATGTTTGAACCATTCCAACTATGACTGCTATTAGCTCTGCTATTCCTTCTCCAGTTTTTGCGCTTACAGGAACTATTGGAGCTCTTCCTTTGAAACTCCTCATATTGTAGAAAATGTCTGAATCTATTTGTAAGTTTGAAAGTTGTCCTACTAGTTGGTAAAGTTTTTCATCAAGTGCCTTTCTAACGGAAGGCTCCTGAAACTTTAATGATTCAGAGAATGAAAGCGTATTAGCTTGCTTCCAACCTGAAATTAAGTCTATCTTGTTTGCTGCCACTACAAATGGAGTATTTCTTGACTTAAGTATGTTTACCGACTCTACAGTTTGCGGCATCACGCCAGAAGTAACATCTACCACTAAGATAGCAAAATCTGCAATTGAACCTCCTCTTTTTCTTAAGTTCATGAAGGCTTGATGTCCTGGAGTGTCTATCACTAGAATTCCTGGAATTTTTACCCTTGAAGCTACTTCAAAACCTCTTATTTCCTTAACTATGCTAACTAACGTATCAAAAGGTAAGTAAGAAGCTCCAACGTGCTGGGTCTAGGACTCTCTTAGAGAGTTATCCCCCCAGCTTCCCTTTTTGCTACAACAGTTCCTCTTATCTTGTCTAATAGCGAAGTCTTGCCGTGGTCTACCTAGCCCCTTAGAAGGAATGGCCTAAGACCACGACAATGGGTTCTCTAATTTCCAATTTTGATCACCGACTCATGAAAGACTTTTAACTTTAATAAATGTTAGCCCTATAGCTCGTTGTAATTTTTACAAAAATAAAGTTTAAAACAAAAATTTTATGAAATGTTTCTTACTTCTTTGCAGAACTTTTTACCCACTTTACCTTTCTTGGGTTTCTTTTTAGTTCAAGAGCATTCTTTTTGCACTTAGATGAACAAAACCAAAGTAATGCGCCATCGTTTCTAACGAACAGTAATCCTGTTCCTGGCTCAATCTGCTTGCCACAGAAAGAACATTTTCTAAGTATCGGCATTCCTACCTCACCCTTCTTGCTTCTCTTTCATCTTCCCTTAGACAAAGAATTTCTCCAACTTTTACAGGACCTCTCACGTTTCTGAGTATAACTCTTCCTTTGTTCCTTCCTTCTAAGATTCTTACCCTAACTTGAGTAACTTCCCCTGTAGCACCAGCTCTTCCTAGAACTTCTAAAACTTCCGCGTGGATACATTCGTCTTCGATGCTCATTTTTAAGTTTCACTTTAGCTTTGCTTTAGTTTGTTTATCTTTTCAATCAATTCATTCATCTGATTCTCAGCTTGTCCAGGGTTTTCGATAGCAACACATGCCGCAGGTACTGATAATCCTACTGCGTTTCCAAGCGTTTTCTTACTTGAAACCGTTAAATAAGGTACCTTTCTGTCTCTACAAAGTAAGGGTACGTGAAGAACTATTTCCACAGGGTCTACGTCTTCAGCAATAACTACTAGTTTAGCCACTCCTCTTTCTATAGACTTCGTTGTCTCATTGGTGCCTTTTCTAACTTTTCCTGTCTGAGCTGCTAGTTTTAGTACTTCAAGAGCTTGCGATTGTAATGCTTCTGGTGTTTCATACTCTGCGGTTGCAATTTTTCCCATTTTCCACACCTCGACACCTTCAGCACTTTGCTGAACAGCTTATTTAAACTTACCTTTTTAAAAGATTCACAACTAGTTCAACAATTCCAAAAAGGTTTTAAAAAGAACTTCGAAGTCTTTAACAATTCGTTTTTCTAAAAATTTCATAAAGAGTGGTATTTATGCTAAAGTGAGTGCATTAACCTAGTTTAAAGTTTGTTCTATTATTTTAGTTTATAAAACCAGATACTTGTACGACGCAAATAAAAATTATGCATAGTTATAGAGGTTACAACGAGACTTGGAACTAAGCTAGTTAATGAGCTGGAAGAAAAGCTAGAATTGTAAGGGGACTATAAAACCAGAAATTGTTAGATCTAAGTTAATTAAGATAATTCACCGTGATAGCAACAGGTATTGCAATAAACCTTGCCAAAAAGTATGGGATTTAAAGCGTCAGCTTTAGTCTGTTATTAAATCTATGAGGGATCTAAGGGCTAGAAGAGTTGCCCTTTCAAAATTCTCTCATAACAAGTATAGAGTTCTTCAATGATGAATCTCAATAAAGAGTGTTTCACATTTTAACTAAGAAGGTCTATGGGCTTCAAGAGAATTAAGTAAGGAGCTTAGGAAAAGAAGATAAGCGCTTACCACTGTAGTTATAATCATTCATTTAACACTAAATTCTTTCAGGATCTTCTCAAGTAGAGGTTTTATTTTTGGAATCTCCTCTTTAGTTGTTTTCCAAACCATTCTTAGATCAACACCAAAATATTCATGAATAACCTTATCTCTCATTCCAGCCATTTCTCTCCATGGTACTTCAGGATAACGCTCTCGTACTTCGTTCGGTAGTCTCTTTACAGCTTCTCCGATGATTTCTATAGCTCTTATAGTAGCATAAACTGTTTTCTTATCTTTTACGAAATCCTCATAATCTATATCTCTTACAAAGTCTATGGCATCGTCCATAGCTTCAATTATATCTTCTATGTAAACCAAGAACTCCTTTTTATACATCTTCTACTTCCTCTAAAACATGTTTTCTTATTCTTGGCTTTAAACTGTCTTTTTCAACTAAGTCAACTTTAATTCCTAATTCATCACTAAGGTAATTTTCTAGTCTAATGAAGTCTAGAAGGCTTAAACTTGTAGACTCTTCAAACTCAACTAAAACATCAAGGTCACTTTCTTCTTTTTCTTCCCCTCTAACGTAAGAGCCAAAAATTCCAATTTTCTTCACCCCATACTTCTCTTTCAGCAATGGTTTTATTTCTTCCAGTTTCTTCTTTATTTCTTCCAGCCTTTTCATTCTTTCTATTTTATCAAAACCAGAAGTTCAAACTTAAATAGTTTTTCGTTTCTTTTCTATTTGACTTTCTAAACTAATGCAATTTCTATCATAGTGTTGCTCATTTAAATGTATTCAGAAAGAATTGCTATTTTTGTTCTTTTTAACGAAAATTTTCAGTAGCCTTCCTAGTTTTTCTATAGCTTAGGCCAAGAGTTTCTAATTAAAGTATTTAAAAAATCGAGTCCTGAGCTGTGCAGTCTTAAATAGACTTTCGTAGCTCCTGGGATTCATCAGTCTCCTTCTTTGTTAGAGTGAACTAACTCCAAGTCTTCATAAGCCCATCGAAGAGCTTTAAACTTGGAGAAAACCACGACCTGAAGTTTTTTGCAGTACTTCGACTTTTAATTAGTTTACTTATAAGCGCCAATGTTTTTTACAATCTAATTCTGCTTAAGTCTATCTATTTTGAAACTGCTGACAACAGCCTTTTCGTTAATTTTCTGACTCTTAGAACTCGTTCAAACGCTTCAAAAAAAATATTAAAATATTTCCTGTCGAGTTTGTAACTATTTTTATCTTGTTCTTGTTTAGTTTAGACTTATTTTTAGAAGTTCATTTATTTAGTAAAGTAAATTCAGTTCAGAAAGTTGTTTGTATAGGTTTTCTGTTGCTTGTTTTACATCCGCTTCTTTTCTTGCTCCAGTACAAACAAATTTCCCACTTGCAAAGAGCAAAAGAACTACTTTGGGTTCCTTCATCCTATATATTAGGCCAGGAAATTCTTCAGGTTCATACATTGTTCGCTCTAATGTATATGCACATTTCTCAAGGTCTATTCTTCCAGGTAAAGATCCAGATGCAACTATGTTTTGTATAGTTATTTCTGGCTTGTTATATATTGGTATTCCTACTTTTTTCAACTCTTCCACAACTCTATATATCGCTCTTATCGCTTGTTTTTCTGATTTGCTTCCAGTACATACCATCTTTCCTGAGCTAAATATTAAAGTTGCTGTTTTTGGTTTTTTCAAACGAAAAACGAGACCTGGAAATTGTTCAGGTACGTATTCTATAACCGACTCGTCAAATGAGTTAACGATGTCAAACAGATTGATTCTTTGGTTTAGGATTGCAGAGGCAACGACGTTCTCTATTTCGACAGTTGGTTTCTTTTGTCCAATCGGTAACGACGGAATCAATTTGATTTAAGCACTACGGCCCTATTTATAAACTTTATATAGAGACAAATTTAAAGTTTTCTGAGAGTTTTTGCCCTTAATATTCATTTTCTAAAGTAAAGGTCATTCTTTGCACTCAATAAAGTTTATTTTTTAAAATATCTGCGCAAAACTGCTAGGTATTCTATACAAATTCTTTTTGTCTAAGAAATTACATACTAAAAGCTATGAATGAGTCCTGAGTTGTGCAATCTTAAATAAACTTTCGTAAATCTGAGGATTCATCAGTCTCCTTCTTTGTTAGAGTGAACTAACTCCAAGTCTTCATAAGCCCATCGAAGAGCTTTAAACTTGGAGAAAACCACGACCTGAAGTTTTTTGCAGTACTTCGACTTTTAATTAGTTTACTTATAAGCGCCAATGTTTTTTACAATCTAATTCTGCTTAAGTCTATCTATTTTGAAACTGCTGACGACCCGAAGAAATTAACTTACGAACAACTTAAGACTTTATAAGGAACTTAAAACGCCATTCCAAATTAAATTTGATCCTTTTGATTAAACGAATGAATTCTCAACAACTAAAGTAAAGAGATTCTTGCTCTGCCCTTACAAGGAGATAATTCATTCGTAGGACTTTAAGTTGACAGAGAATAGTAGTTTCAAAAAAAAGAAAAATTTAAAAACGCGAAACACGCTTCTTAATCACGGGCCGGTAGCTTAGCTTGGTTAGAGCGTCTGTCTGATAAACTAATAACGGTCAAAGCAGAAGGTCGCCAGTTCAAATCTGGCCCGGCCCACCTTCAGCTATTTTTGTTGGAACAACTCATGTTATTAAAAGATTATAAGGTTTCTATTTTCAGTAACTTCTAACATACAAACAAAGTGTCTAGTTAAAAGTTTAGTGAACATTTTACTCTTCACAATTTGTCTAAATTGTTTCTTAGGTTGTAATCAGATTATTAGTTGTTTTATCTTAATTAAATTTTGCAGACGAGCAAAGCATGTAAGCTAAAAAATGTAGCGATAGTCCGATACTACGTAGAAAATTTCATGAAAAAGAAAAATCAATTTTTCTTAACGATATCCTTTTAGTAGTAATTTACTCGTGAAGCTTCTATAAGTTCTTATCTTCTAAAACGCGCTTTAGTTTTTCATTAAAGGAACTCTTACTAACGTTGTTTTTTAGATATTTCTAGGTTGTTCTATAGCTTCACTTGAAACGGCTCAATAAAAAGCTTTTAAATAAACACTAGATTCTAAAAGCTTGTGATAAATTTGTTAAAGAAGAATAAGTTAAGAGAGTTAATAAAAGAAGGAAAGCCTACTTTAGGGACGCGTGTTCTAAGCTCGTGGCCTGGAATTGTTGAACTATTAGGCCAAACTGAAGCCTTCGATTACGTTGAGTTTGTTGCAGAGTATGCTCCATGGACCTTGTACGACCTGGAAAATATTGCTAGAGCATGTGAATTGTACAACATGTCTTCTATGATAAAGATTGATGCGGTACCTAGAAGCTATATTGTAGCAAAAGCTTTGCAATCAGGAATACAGAACTTTCTTTTCGCAGACATAAGAAACGTAAAAGATGCTGAGGAAGCAATAAAATCTGTTAAGCTAGAACCAGAAGGAATCATGGGTATTGGAAATTTTAGGGTTGGAGGATACGTTTTCGATAAATTTACGGTATCTGAGTACAGAAAGTACGCAGAAGATATAGTGGTCGCATTTATGATAGAAAAGAAAAGTGCTATCGATCAACTAGAAGAGATTCTCTCAGTTCAGGGCGTTGATATGGTGCAGTTTGGTCCATGGGATTATAGCCTAAGCATAGGTCTTGCTGGCTCACCTGAAACTTCCTGGGCCTTAGACAATCCTAAGGTAAAAGAAGCAGAATTAAAGTGCATAAAGACTGCAATAGAAATGGGTAAACGCCCAAGAGTGGAGTTAAGTGATTTAAACTTTAAGTTAATAGAACATTACATACAGTTGGGCGTTAAAGACTTTAGTCTTGGAACCGATATAAGGATACTATACAACTTTTGGAAAGAAAAAGGTCAAGAACTTAGGAAACTTCTTTCAAAGTACTGAAACTAGTATATCATTTCAAAGGATGAAGTTGTTAAGTGAACTTTATCACTAGCTGAAGACTAGAAAAATCTTGTCGAAAATTAAAGATATGTTTAGCATAACAAAGCAAAATATTATGTTTCAGATTTCGTCTAATCTTCAAGGTTACGCTTCTCCCATCTCTAAAAAAACATTAATTCTACTATCTTAACTGTCAGAAAGTTTTTTGCAACTTTTGCTAGCTTCTAAAAGCGGGCCCGGTGGGATTTGAACCCACGACGGACAGGTTGCTCTTCACTTAGCTTGTATTAAGAGCCTGCTGCTCTACCATGCTGAGCTACGGGCCCTGTGGCGTTTTTATGAATCATGAAATTTAAACTTTTCTCTGAAGCTAAACTTACATTTTTTGAAAAGAACCTTTATTTAATTCCTTTGTTCAGTATTGAGATTATAAGCTATGAGAAAAAAGAAGGTAGTGGTTGCTTCAGGAGTCTTCGATATAGTTCATATAGGCCATATAAAGTATTTAAAGAAAGCAAAACAAATTGCAGGTAAGAATGGAATTCTTCTTGTTGTACTGGCTAGAGATAAGCTAGTTGAAAAAACTAAGGGAAAGAAGCCGATAATAAACGAGAAAGGAAGAAAGGAAATCATCGAGTCTCTTAAATTCGTTGATAAAGTGATTCTCGGTCCTTCAAAAACCAATGTTGCAGAAGGTATAAAAGAAGTCATTCGAAAGTATGAACCAAATGCTATAGTTTTAGGTTACGATCAGGAGTGGCTAAGAGAAATTGCTCAGAAAATAGTAAATAACGAGCCCAAATGGAAAAATATAAAGATAGTTAAGCTAAGAAAGTATGGTTCACGAAACTCAAAGTCAAGTATAATAAAGAAGCTTTACTTGTAGAGCTCAGAAGCTATGTTTCAAACATTACCGTTACTTCGTCTCCATCTTTTACATCTAAAGCTTTTCTTAAAAAGACATCTGAAATAAGTTCGACTACACTTACATCATAGCTTGTTCTCTCTGACCTAACTATTGCGCACTTTATGTCTTCGTGGTTTTCTATCTTTGCAGGGTAGCAAAAGACGTCTCCAAATGCCCTTTCGAAAGACGAAAACCCATTAAGTTTTATTCCTTCTCTGCTGTAAAGAATTTCAATCTTACCTATATCTTCATATGAAGACAGTTTTAGATTTAAAGTTCCTGGGTAAGGGAAAAACTTTAGCTTATCTTCTATTTGTCTAACGTATTGCTTCTGAGAAAGGTAGTATGCGCCTTCTCCTTTACCAGTAAAGACTTTTCCTTTTATTTTCATCACCCTTGTTCTTATTTTATTCATAAGCTCTTGTGTAGAAAGAAATCCAATACTCTCAACTATGAACTCAAATCCTTCTTTTGTAATCTTTATTTTTTCTTCACGCTTTCCAACTTCTCTTTCTATTAGTCCTTCTCTTTCAAGTTCCTTTAAGATTAGAGAAACTGACTGTTGAGAAAGGCCTAAAAAGTTTTTTAATTTATTAGTACTAGTAACAACGTAATCTTCCTTACCAGAAATCTTCATTAAGTTGATTAGAAACAGCAAATACCTTGCCTTCTTGCTAAAGCTTCTCACTTGGAATCACCTTTAGAATGTACACTTTTGTACTGAGTCTCATAGGTTGTTCATTTTTAAATATTTTTAACTTTAATGAAATTGACTCAAAGCATTTTTCAAAAAATCCTCTCTTTTCTCTTTGTTGCTTTCTTGTAACATCTTAAGGCAAATACTAATCTTATGGAGGCTTAATGATAGACTGAAGTCTATTGTACCCTAAACCTTCTGTACTGAGTTTAACCAGTATGTGTTCCCTTAACAGGCCAGACGCTTATATTTCCTTTACTTACGTCTTCTTGAAAGAAGAGGTTTTATGTCTCCCCTAAACTCTTCAGAATCCTAACCTTTGTCATCTTTAAGCCGTGAATGCCTATCAAGCGTTAATACCATGTCCATAAGCTGTCGTCAACAGTTTCAAAATAGATAGACCTTAATTAAATAGTCATAGAGAGAGTTGCATACGTCACAATAGAGGCTCTACAAAAGGTGCTCCAGATGAGCAACGGCATAGTATCCTCTCTATGCCGTTTAGTAAGGCTTGCTATGTGAAAGTTTTGGTCTATAAACTAAATAATTTAGTAGAAATGAAGACAAGCTGTTCTAAACTCTAAGACAGAGAAAATATTTTAAAAATTAAAAAAAAGATATAAACTAGTTAATGAACAATATACTGAGGTGAAAAAGGAGTTGAGAAGCCAAAGTTCTAATTCTGAAAGAGGTTCATTGCGTGCAGCAGATCCCTTTGCATGTGAGTTGTTTAACTCTAATGTTCTTAAATATGTTAAGGGTGAATGAATGAAAACTTTTTCTGTATTGAGAAGTTTCTTCCGTCTTGAGCCATCATTATTGTTTATAAGTTTCTCTAACTTTCTCATATGGCTTTCTGTTTACATTAGTTATTTGTATAACTCACCTTTTCTCGTTAAGCTTGGTGCTTCGCCAACTCTTCTTGGTATTATATACTTGGTACAGAATTTTACTTCTTTGCTTGCCTACTTCTTAGGTGGATGGACGGCTGATTTTTGGGACAAAAGAAAACTTATATTTTTAGGTTGGAGCATTTATGTACTTTCCTTCTTTTTATTATTTATTTCTTGGAACGTTAATGTTGCTCTTATTGCAATAATATTAATTCCCTTTAGTCATATAGCTTCTCCGGCACTTTTTTCTTTTATAGCTAATGTAGCTTCTGAGAACAATAGGGGAACTGCTTTTGGTTTTCTGAATGCGATAAATTACAGCGCTGCTGCTTTTGGACCAATAATAGCAACATTTATAGTAAGTGAAGAAGTCACAGTTGAAAGAGTAAGACTTCTTTACGTTTGTTCGTTTATCATAAGCTTACTATCTTTACTCATGCTCACTATATTTATAGCTATGTCCTCTTCACCAAAAATAGATTCAAAACCAAGTAGTAGCTATAGAAAAAGCTTCGAAGCTTTTAGTAAGCTTTTAAGCAAAAAAGTGGTTCTGTACTACCTTATTACGTATTTTATACTTTCGCAAATGTCAATGGTGGCGCCATTCACGACAGTTTATATGCTTAATGTTATAAAGTCTCCAGCGTATGTGATCAATCTTTCATTTTCTATTACAACTCTTCTAGGAATTCCAACGACCATGCTTTTCGGAAAACTTTCAGATAAACTTGGAAGAAAGATATTGATTGTTGTAGCACATACAGCAAATGCTTTTCTCACATTGTGGTTCACATATATTAACAATGCGTACTTTCTATTAGTTTACGCAATCTTAAAAGCTTTTACCGATTATTCTTCACCACTCTTAGCTTTTGAAGCTGAACTTGTTAATCCGGATGAAAGAGGAAAACTTCGTGGGCTTTTATACATTTTTAAGTCTATCTTTTCTATACCTGCACCACTCGTAGGTGGTTTTCTTTGGAGTGATATATCGCCAAAAGCTCCATACTATGCTGTATCTTTCTTGGAAGTTCTTTACGTTCTAATTTTTACTTTCTTAGTTCGAGTATAATGCTAAAGTAACTTAGCTTAAAACCAACAACGATGCTAATTTAAATATAGCACATATTAACGATTGTTAGAGTTTAACTAAACGTCTTCGTTTCTTTTTCTTAGTGCCAATCTTCCAAAAGTTAGTCCAATTAAAAGAATTAATAAGCTTACAATCGACAGCATCGGATCTCTGTTTCTTAGTCCTTCTAGTGTTGCCTTATAATAAATTGTCGTGGGTTCATATCCAAAAAATTTAAAGTATACTGGCTCAGACTTGTAAGTAAAGTTAGATTTTTGCATCGCATTTATTTGGTATTTTTGTGTAAAGTTTTCCACCGTAATTATTGCTGTTACTTCCTTTTCTGAAACAATGGTGATCGTAAAATTTTTACTTAAGCTTAAAAGTCCACTTGAAATTGTAAAGTTGTTTCCTTCAACAACAAGTTCTACACTTCTCGAGTTGTTAAAGTTTAAAATTCCGCTTTTCTCTTCACTAACTTTATACGGTATAGTGTCAAAGAGTGCTAAGCTCCAACTTATTACAAAAAGTAATAGGGCTAAAATAAGTAGTATTTTACTTTTCATTTTTTTCTCTTCCTTATGAAAAATAATGTTAGTACAAGTAATGCAAAAATTAGTAAAAATGGTACAACTAATGTTAATGTTCCCTCGGGTTTTTCTTCTAAGTAAGAAAATAGCGCGTATGTACCACTACTTTTAGCTTTTACTGTAACTACCTCTATGTTTTCAAAAAAGCTTATCGTATCTGGTTTTTCCCAGTTGCTTCCGTCAGTAGTGTACAAAATCGCTATCTTTTCGTATGGTTTGTTGGCATAGCTAAAATTAATGTAAGCAAAGGCTCCTTGAGTTATGTTAACAAAAATGCACTCATTTAGATAAATGTAACCCTTTGGAAAGTTGTTAACAGTTGTACTTTTTATTGCAACTTTTCCTGAAAAAGAAAAGTTGAGTTTTTCTGAATCAAACATTAGATTTTCTACGTAGTTGTAGTGTTCTGATTGGCTTCTTATATACCATTCTTTAGCTTCTTTTATAGCTATGTTTTCAATAGAGTTAAAATCAGAATTGTAAATGTATACTCCAATATAAGTGTTGTTTAATTTGTTTTTAGTAATAGTATTAGAGCTTGAGCTATCAAGAACAATTCCGTTTTTAGCAAAGTTAACAATATTTTCTAAAATTTTTGCTCCAGTAGTTTTATATGTCGTTATAGCGTGAGCCGAAATGTTCGAAAATGTATTTTCTTTAATTGTATCGTTGTAGGCATTGTCAATTTCAATTCCTATCATGCACTCAGTAACAGTATTATTTAAGACTGTGTTGTTTATTGTACTATATAGTTGTACGCCTATCGTTTCGTTTCTTATAAAATTACTTAAAATATTGTTATGCCTACAATTTTGTAAGTATACACCATACGTAGAGCTCTCAACTTCATTCCTCGAAACTTCATTAAAATGAGATGTATCAACAAAAATACCATATTGGGAATTTATTGCGCTATTATTTTTTACAATTACGTTACTTGAAAAACTAGTTAAATAGATTCCGTAAAAGTTGTTAAGTAGGTAGTTATTAAAAACATAATCGCTCTGAGAATTAAAAAGGTATATGCCATATTGATTGTTTATTATATTGTTATCTTGTATAATGTTTTTCCTATCTCCGCTAAGTACTACTCCATACTTGTTGTTCTCTATTTTATTTTGCTTTATCTCTGTTTCAGACGTATAGTTCAACATTATTCCAAAAGTGTTCTTTATTATGCTGTTGCTAACTATTTCATTTCCAAAGGTTTCATCTGAGTAAATTCCAAAGTAAGCGTTCGTTAGCGTATTGTTGTAAATTCTGCCTAATCCGTAACCTTTAGCTATGTAAATAGCTATACTGAAAAAACCATTAGTAGTTATGTTGAACCCTTCTATCTGAACTCCGTTTGTTGCTATCTTAACTACTGGTTCTTCTGCCTTAGCACCAATCAGCGTAACTTTTCCAATTGCAATCAGGGAAATTCTTTTGTTTATAACTAGGTTTTCTTCGTATATGCCCTCATGCACCATTATGATGTCTCCATCGTTTGCATTTTTTATTGCTTCCTCTATTCCGCTGAAGTAAAAACTTTTTCCAACTTCTATTGTTTTGCTTGTAGCCTTCACTCCAAAAAAGCTAAGAGAAAGACTATAAACAACAATAACAAAGAGTAGTTCTTTCTTCAAGAATTTCTGCAGTAAACGCATCATCAGCTTAAAGCTTAGTTTTTTGATTTAATAAACTTTAAAAATTTTTACTTTTTCAAAAAGCTTTCCGCAAAGTGACATGCAACAAAATGGTTTGGTAAAATTTCTCTTGTCGGAGGTTCTTCTTTTCTGCATATCTCCATAGCATATGGGCACCTTGGGTGGAATCTACATCCAGAAGGAGGAGAAACTAAGTCTGGTGGTTCTCCTGGTGGAACCTCTTTTATAATCTTTCTGTTTTCTGGATCTGGTTCCGGAATTGCCTTAAGTAAAGCTTGAGTGTATGGATGGAGTGGTCGCTCTATAATCTCATCGGACGATGCTTCTTCAACAATCTTACCTGCATACATTATTGCAATTCTCTCTGAGAAATATTTCGTAGTTGCAAGGTCATGCGTTATATAAATGAAAGATATTCCATACTTGTTTTGCAGTTCTCTTAATAAGAAAAGTATTTCAATTCTTACAGAAGCATCCAACATACTTACAGGTTCGTCCGCAACTATAAAACTTGGTTTAAGAATTAGAGCTCTTGCTATGGCTACTCTTTGTCTTTGCCCCCCACTGAGCATATGAGGGTACTTGGAAGCCATTAGCTCTACGGGGGTTAGCCTAACATTTTTCAAAGCTTCGAAGATCATTTCTCTTCTTTCTTTTTCACTTCCTATCTTATGAATTAGTAGAGGCTCCTCAAGTATCCTATAAATTGAAAAGAAAGGCGGCAGACTACTAAACGGATCTTGATAGATTATTTGTGCATGTCTTCTGTACCACAGTAACTCCTTCCCTTCTAAATTAGTTATGTCTTTTCCATCAAATATTATCTTTCCTCCCGTTGGTTTGTATAACCTAACTAAAGTCTTTCCAAGGCTTGTTTTTCCACTTCCAGACTCTCCTACAATTGCAATTGCCTCGCCCTTCCTTAATTTTAAGCTAACATCGTCAACCGCTCTTATGTGATATGACTTAGAGAAGATACCTCTTCTAACTTCAAACCACGTTTTTAATCTTTCAGCGTTAACTAAGTAGCTCATCTTTTTCTCACCTAGTACAACCAGCAGGAAATAGTTGTGTTTCCTTCTATCTCTTTATTCTTCGGTTCTTCTTTTCTGCATATTTCCATAGCATATGGGCACCTTGGGTGGAATCTACATCCAGAAGGAGGAGAAACTAAGTCTGGTGGTTCTCCTGGAATAAAGTTAATCTTCTTCTTTTGTTTTAGAGCTGGTACGCTTTCTAATAGTCCCTTAGAATACGGGTGTCTCGGATTTCTGTAAAATACTTCAGATGGAGAAGTCTCAACAACCTTGCCCGCATACATTACGGCAACAGTATCTGCTAGTTCACTTGTAAGGGCAAGGTCATGCGTTATAAATATGTAACTAAGTTTTAATTCTTTCTTTAATCTCTTAAGTAAGTTTATTATGTTTGCTTGAGTAATAACGTCAAGTGCTGATGTGGGCTCATCTAAAATCACTACCTGCGGTGATAGCACTAATGCCATTGCTATTACAACTCTTTGCTTCATTCCTCCGCTCAGCTGATGAGGATACCTATTGATATAAGATGGGTGTATTCCCACTGTCTTTAATGCTTCAGCTGCTTTCTTGAGCGCTTCATCTTTTTGCATACCTTGGTGAATTATTAGCGGTTCCGCAATTTGAAATCCTATGCTCAATACTGGATTTAAAGAGTTCATGGCACCCTGAAAGACCATTGATATTCTTTTCCACCTTACTTTCTTTCTGTACTCTTCTTCGTCATACTTCATTATATCAACTCCATCTAATAACACTTCTCCTTCGTACTTTTCAACATTCCTCGGCAAGATTCTATAAACTGCGTTTGCAAAAGAACTTTTTCCACTTCCAGACTCTCCTACAATAGCTAAGGTTTCTCCCCGTCTTAACTTAAATGATATTTGGTCTACTGCTTTCACTATTCCTCTTCTTGTTCTGTAGTAGAGAGTAAGGTTTTTTCCACTTAAAATTTCTTCAGAAGTTATTTGCATCATTCTTCTCTCAGCCTTGGGTTTAAAATCTTCTCAAGGGAATACCCAATTGTTGCAAAGGCAATCGCAATTCCAAATATCAAAGCAATAGGTAGAAGTATCCACCACCAGTAACCCTGGTAAACTGCCCCTAGACTATATGCATCGTTCAACATTTTTCCCCATGTTGGTAGAGTTGGGTCTCCAAGCCCTAAAAATGCTAACCCTGCCTCTAAGAATATGTAACCTGGAACTGCTCCAATTAGCCCTGGGATTATAGTTGGTAAAATCCTAGGCCAAAGATAAAAAAGTACTATTCTAAGGTCATTAGCTCCATAAGAAGTAGCAGCTTCTATGTAAGTTTCCTCTTTCACTTGCATTATTAAACTTCTCGTCCCCTTCATTCCTCCTCCAAATATGCTTAATACAACAACAGCAATAAGAAGCGTCCAGATTGAAAGTTTGTAAAACATCGAAATTATTATCAGTATGTTAAGGAATGGAACTACCATGTAAATTTCAACTATTCTTTGTACAATTGAGTCTGTAAGGCCTCCCTTCCACGTAGCAGCTATTGCTATAAACGTTTGAATGATTGTTATTAGTAAAGAAGCTGTTAGACCAAAAGAAATTGCGACAGGATCTCCCCATAAAAGTCCTATCATTAAATCTCTTCTGAAGTTGTCTGTTCCAGCTAGTCCATAAACCTTACCATAAACTATGAACTTAGCATCAGCTGTGCCATTTGGATCCTGCATTAATATGTTTACTCTTAACCCATATACTCCCTTTAAGACTTTGGCTGTCCTGTAAGATTCCATCCCTTTTTTTGCTTCCGCGAATAAAGCAACTTGAGGCTCAGTATAGTTTACTTCTAGTACGTTAGTTGATGCTTTCACGAAGTCTGTTATCGCATTTATAATCTTAGGATCTTGAGAAATATAGTAGGTTGTCTTAGGTGAAGTTATAGTTGAACTTACTAGCTGAATTTCTTTTCCATCTGGTCTCATAAAGTATACGCTTACAAAAGGAAATCCTCCAGAAAAGTTAGAGAAAACAATAAGCGTGATTTCACTAGGAAAATCGTCGTATCCATAAGTAAAGCTCTCAACAATATTAATTTCTTTAAATCCAAAACCTCCCAGTATATTTTCTTGCTTGTATACTCTTTTATCCTGCGTGTTTCTACTGTCGATTATGATTGTTTCTGGTAAGTTCTTTCCGATGAAGTAATTTACCCAAACTGGTTGTGCTAATCTTGGATTGTCCTGCCAGTGTGTTGGGTCGTTCCAATATTTCGTTACGTAACTGTACGGATAAACTATTGGAGCTAGTATCATCAAGAAGATATAGAAAGTAAGCAAAATTATTCCTATTCGCGAAGACTTTCCTCTCCACAGTTCATCAATTATTCCCTTTGCCTTGTTCCAACTGCTCATTGTTCCTTTACACCCTAATTCTTGGATCTAAGTAACTGTATAACACATCTAGAACTAAAACAGTAGCTGCCAATAGATAAGCATATATTATTGTAGTTGCTATAATGACAGGAGCGTCCATTGCAGAAATTGCTTCATAGGTTAATCTGCCAAGTCCAGGCCAAGAAAAAACTGTTTCAGTTATAATCGCGCCCCCCCAGGATCCTATTAGTCCTAAAGCAAGTCCTGTTATAATTGGTGGTAATGTTGGTCTAAAGATATACCTATATAATAAATCCTTTTCTGATATTCCTTTAGCCTTTCCCATAGTAACATAATCTTCAGAAGAGAACAACAAAAAGAATGTTCTATTTCCATATATGCCCATGAAAAATCCTGCAACTATCCAAGAAAGCATTGGTAAGATCATGTGCTTTAAAACACTTAGGGCATATGCAAATGGATTTTCTGGAGGTGGTACGTCCACCATACCTCCATAAGGTAGTATTCTTAAGTATGAGGCAAAGATGAGAATTAATACTATTCCATAAAGCCATCCTGGGATAACAGAGGTTGGTGCTAGAGAAACTACAATTTTATCAAATAGGCTCCCTCTTCTCCTTGAAAGGTAAAGCCCAAATGCAGTATGAATAATAAAATTTACTATCGTAAGGGTAGTAAAGAGAAGAACTGTGGCGGGTAAACGTTCAAGGATTATGAGCTTTACATCATGTGAGCCTGTGTTGCTTGTAATATACAATGATTTTCCAAAATCAAGTGTTATGGCCCCTTTTAAATAAATTAAGCTTTTAATTAAAAAAGGCTGATCTAAGCCTTGACGTTTTACTTCTAGTTCGTACATTTGTTTTATTATTTTGTCTTGTTCTTCCGGAGTTAGCATCCTATACTTTGGATCTCTTTTTACCATTTGATTCAATTCATCATAAAGTTGCGATTTCTTTATCTCATCGATGTAACCTCCTATATTTACTATGACAATTGTTAAGTAAGTTGCTATAACTACAGTTAAAAATAGTGCTAAAGCACGCTTAGTTAAGTAACTAAGAGCTCCCATTTTACTGTCTTGTTTTTGCGCATCACTTTATAAGTTTTTTGGCATACAAGCATAAAGCTTATATACTTAAGTTGCAACATCTTTCTAGGTGAAAAAGGATGAAAAAAGAAAACATTTTTGCAAGTACAGTACTAGTCTTCGCTCTACTCCTGTCAAGTATGGCTCCTGCGTTACTTTTCAAATCCTCTCCTGAAGTTCCAAATGGTCCTTGGGTTGATGAAATTGCATTTTTTGAAGAGCCGGATCCAAACAAAGCCGTTGACATGCTGTCAACAGGAGCTGCAGACATTTACTTATACGGTATAAGTGATCCCGCAGTCTTTAGCAAAATAAAGAGCAATCCAAACTTAAAGTATGGTGTTTGCTATGGTATGTTTAATGACATAACTTTTAATCCAGCAGAATTTAAGACAGGTGACCTCAATCCATTTGCGGACCCTGCTATAAGAGAAGCGATGAATTACATTGTCGATAGGAACTACATAGCAAATGACATCTTTGGTGGACTTGCAGTTCCAAAATGGGTTTCTCACGTTTCAGCGTTTCCTGATTACGGAAAACTTGCAGACGTAATTAAGCCACTTGAATTTAAATATAGGTACGACTTTGAAAAAGGCAAGACAATAGTTTATGAGGAGATGGCAAAGCTTGGGGCAACTTTAGAAGGAGGAAAATGGTATTACAAAGGCAAACCCGTTGTTATAAAATTGGTGATTAGAATCGAAGACCAGAGAAAGCAAATAGGTGACTACTTTGCATCTCAGCTTGAAAAACTAGGCTTTAAGGTAGATAAAATCTACAAATCTTCAAGAGAAGCTTCTCCAATAGTTTTCAAAGGTGACCCAACTTTGGGTCAGTGGAATGCCTACACCGCAGGTTGGATCACAGGAGGAATAAGCCTAGATGATAGCGGTGATTTAGGATACTTCTATACTCCACTAGGCTATGGTACCTACATGCAATATTCGAAACCTGATCCTATACTTTACGAGATCGCACAAAAGCTGTGGATTGGACAATACAAGAACGATGCTGAAAGGGTCGCACTGATGGCAAAAGGTCTTCCATTAGCTCTTAAAGATTCGTTAAGAATTTGGTTGGTGGATCAAATTTCTGTCTTCCCCTATAGATCAAACATACAAGTAGCAGTAGACTTTGGAGCTGGATTCAACAATCCAATTTGGACAAGAACAATACAATTTGTAGGGCAAACTGGAGGTACGGTAAAAGCAGCAAGTCTTAAAGTTTTCGTTGACCCTTGGAATCCCGTTGCTGGGACCAATTGGTTATACGATGGATTAATTCAGCATGGAATAAACGACTATGCCTTTATCATGAACCCATATACTGGAAAGTACATGATGAACAGAGTAGCCAACTATACTGTTCAAGTTGACGACAACGGAATTGAAGTTCCAACTAATGTCATATACGGTTGGGATACTAAGAACAATACTTACGTGTTTGTTAAACCACATACTTACGCCACTACAAAAGTAGTAGCTGTTTACGACGTAAATTTAGGAAAGTATCACGATGGAACCCCAGTTTCTGTTGAGGACTTCATAGGTTTGCCTGCTTTAGGCTTTGAAAGAGTTGATCCAAGTAGTCCTCTTTATGATCCAAGTGCAGAACCTGGATTTGAGAGTTGGAGGTCTTGGTTTATAGGCAGTAGAATCGTTAGTCTAAACCCATTAACAATTGAATACTACGGCAACTACTCTAATCCAATAGATCCAAGCTTAACAGCAGCCAACTATATAGGTTGGCCAAACATGCCATGGCATCTCATGGCAATAACTAGATTGGCTGAACTACATGGTGAACTTGCTTATTCTGAATACAAATCAACGAAAAATGGTGTTGAATGGATGAACTTAGTAGGTGGACCAAGCTTAAATATTTTAGAAAAATGGTTGGACTGGGCTATTCAGAACAAGTATGTTCCTGAAGACCTTAAGAAAGAAGCTGCACTCTATGGTATACAAATAACTCCTGAAGAAGCCGTTGCTAGGTATCAAGCACTTAAGAACTTCTATCAAACTTATGGGCACTTTTATGTTGCTTCTGGTCCCTTCTTCTTATACAAGGCGGACTTTGCTGCTCACCAAGCAGTAATTAAAGCATTTAGAGATTATTCATACAAGGCAGACAAGTTTGCTTTCTTAGCAACCCCGCCAATACCTGAATTAAGCACTTTCGTTCCCTCGCAAGTTGTTCCTGGACTTCAAACAAGGATAAACATTACTTTAAGCTACAAAGGTCAACCATACCCAAGTAATAAGGTTCAATTTGTAAAGTACATCGTGACAGATCCTTTTGGTAACACAGTAGCTAAAGGCGACGCAAGCTTTGTATCCGAAGGAAACTACGCAATTACATTAGACCCACAAACAACTGGAGCTTTCACTCCTGGAACCTACAGCGTACTAGTGATTGCTACAAGTACAGAAGTTGCAATTCCAGCAACTCTTACAACTCCGTTCACAGTAATTCCAGCAATCGCTTACTTCCAAACTCTAGTTAATTCAATGCAGGCTACACTGTCAGGAAGGTTGTCTGGCATAGAATCATCAGTAGCAAGCTTATCTTCCAGCGTTGATAGTGTAAAGTCTTCGTTAACATTAGCATATGGAATTTCGATACTCTCGCTTTTAGTAGCTATAGTTGCAGTTGTATTAGCACTAAGAAAACCAAAGACCTAACTCTTTTCTTCCTTTTTGTTTTTTATTTTTAAATTTTATTTTTATAAAAAGAGCTTTTCGTATTGTTGTTTGCTTATTACTCGGTAATTAAGTTATAGAAAAGTTTCAAAAGTTATTAAAGTTTTCGTTGAAAGCTTATAACTTATAAGAAAGACTTATATAATTCATTTCTAGCCTTGGCCCTCTTTGAAGTAAAATGAAAAAAGAGTATTTGCTTGGAATAATAGTCGCCGTTGCAGTAATTGCAGTCGCCGCATACTTCCTCTGGCCAAAACCAAACTTTCAAGTTTCTGGCCTAAGTTTAAATGCTACTACAGTACATCCTGGTGATTTAGTTGCTCTAAATGTAACTGTTACAAACAGCGGAACTGGTTCTGGTACATACAAAGTTGATGTAAGCTTAGATGGTTCTGTTGTTTTTTCGAAAGAAGTTACTCTTAATTCTGGTGCTTCTCAAGTTGTCTCTTTTAACTTAACAACAACAAGCTTAAGTTCTGGTGTTCACAAAGTTTCAGTGGGAAGTTTAAGTCAAAGCTTCTGGGTAATAAAGGCAATTTTTGCTGATAAACGAGTTAGAGAAGCATTTGCATATGCTTTCGATTACGAAACTTACATAAAGGAAGTCCTTAAGGGTGGTGCTATTCAACCAAATGGTCCAGTCCCTCAGGGAATGTTTGGTTATGACCCAACAATACCAAAGTACACTTATAATCTTACAAAGGCAAAGGAGTTACTACAAGCAGTAGCAAAAGATTATGGCTTTAGTCCAGATAACCCTATAACGATTAAACTTTACTATAACACAGGTAATGCTGCTAGAGAAAAATCTTGCTTGCTCTTAGCAAGTGCAATAAATAACTTAAATGTTGGAATAAAATTAGAAGTCGTTTCATTGGCTTGGCCGCAGTACTTAGCTATGCTTAGAGCTAAAAAGCTTCCAATATTCTTCCTTGGGTGGGCTCCCGACTACATAGACCCTGACGACTACCTTGTTCCGTTTTTACATAGTGAAAAAGGCACTTTTCCAATAAGAACAAGTTATAAGAATCCAGAAGTTGATAGACTCGTTGACCTTCAGTCTCAGGAGTTTGATGAAGCGAAAAGGTTCCAAATAATTTCTCAGATTCAACGATTAGTTTATGAAGACGTACCCTACCTATGGACTGATCAGCCAGTTGGAATTCACTTTGAAAGAACATGGTTAAGTGGATGGTACTATAATCCGGCATTTGCAGGAAACTACTATGCCACAATTTCTAAGCCAAAGAGCGCAACAAACCCAGATGTAATTTATGTTGAAACTATTGGAGAGCCTGATTATGTCGATCCTGCTGTAGATTATGAAACTGCTGGAGGTGAAGTTCTTCAGAATGTTTATGAAACTTTATTCTGGTTCAACGGTAGCAGTGCAACAGAAGTTGTTCCATGGCTGGCAGAAAGCTACTCAGTTTCAAGCGATGGTCTAAGTTATACAATTCATTTAAGAAAGGGAATATACTTCCAAGATGGTACTCCGTTCAACGCTACGGCAGTTCAATACTCATTAGAAAGGGCAATAATAATAGCAGATCCAGATGGTCCGGCATGGATGCTCGGCCCAATAAAGGGTGCTGAAGCTTTAATGGAGAAAATCTGGGAAGGGACTGCTACGCAAGATGATGTTGATGCTTGGAAGGCTCAAAAACCAATAGAAATTCTTGATACTTATACTGTTAGAATAAATCTAGATAGACCCTATGCACCTCTTCCAAAGGTATTGGCATTTACCGTTGCTTCTATCGTTTCTCCTTCCTACGTAGAAGCCCACGGTGGAGTACAAATAGGAAAGCATAACGAATGGATGGATAAAAATGCTGAAGCTGGAACTGGTCCATATGTACTTGAAAGTTGGACTCCTGGAGTAATAACCTTAAGAAGAAATCCAAACTATTGGGGCGGACCAAACAGAAACATACATCCTCAAGTAGAAAGAGTCATCATAAAAGAAGTTGATGACCCGAATACTCGACTTACCGACCTTCTTTCAGGACAAGCAGACATGGCTTACATAATAAGAGATATGTGGCCTCAACTTATCGACATGAACAAGTGGTATGCAAATCAAACAGTAGTTGTTTTAGACCAGTATAAGAATGACATAAGAGCAGTAGGGCCATTACCAACTTTTAACATTGACTTCCTTGGCTTCAACTTCAACTACTAAGCGTTTCAAAGAGTCTTAATTTTATTCTTATTTTTTTGTTTTATTCTTTTAGGAAAGATTTATAAATAAAGATTAATTTTTTGCGCGAAAAGAATGAAGCTCTATGAATACGCTGTACGAAGACTCTTCATGTTAGTGCCTGTTGTGCTAGGAGTAACTATTCTGACTTTTTATCTCTCAAGAGTTGTACTTGATCCATTAGCAGCATACGTAACGGAGAGAACTCCTGCTTATTTGATCCCTGCAATTAGACGCCAGCTTGGTTTAGATAAGCCTTTTTACATTCAATACATTTACTACTTAAGAGATTTAATAACATTAAACTGGGGTTGGTCTAAAGCTGGGCATATGTCGGTGACAGATGCAATTGCCACATTCTTCCCTGCAACAGTTGAACTTACAATAGTAAGTATTGTCATAACATTGCTAATTGGAATTCCTCTTGGAATAATTAGTGCGCTAAGAAACAACAAGATTGAAGACCATGCTTCAAGACTTTTTTCTTTAGTTGGTATCTCTATGCCCGTTTTTTGGCTTGGGTTAAGTTTACAGTATTTGTTCACATACTGGACAAGAGTTCAAGGTTGGTTTGCTCTTCCTAGTACTGGAAGATATGACCCAATCCTTTTTGCTTCGCATCCTGTTCAAAGAATAACTGGTCTTTTGATACTTGATTCCTTAATTCAAGGCAATTTTGTTATGGCATCGGATGCTTTTTTGCATATTATTTTACCCGCGATTACTTTAGCTTTTTTAAACATAGGTGTTGTAACGAGACTAACAAGGTCTTCTATGTTGGAAGTTTTAAGACAAGATTACATCACTTTTGCTAAATCATATGGTTTGCCTCAAAGAATTGTTATTTATAAGTATGCTTTAAAAAATGCAATGATCCCAGTTGTAACATCAACTGGATTAATGATAGGAGGGCTCTTAGGAGGTGCTATTATGACAGAGTCAATATTTGCATTCCCCGGAATGGGCTGGTTGAGTTATAGGGCAATAATATTTAATGACTCGAATACTATTATGGCTTATGTTGTTCTTTCAGCTTTCATATTTGTTTTGGTTAACTTAATAGTAGACTTAATTTACGCTTGGCTTGATCCAAGAATAAAATACTAGGAGCAAAAAGGTGAAGTGAAATGAAAAAAGTTAATGAATGGGAACTAAAGAAAAAGGAAATAAGTTATGCCCTATGGCTTTTCTCAAAGAACAAATTAGTCGTCTTCGGGTCTTTGATTGTAGTGTTTTATACAATTCTTGCAATAATAGGCCCTCTTATAGTTGATCCTAGAATCTCTGAACAAGTAAATTTGAGTAATGCTTTAAAGCCTCCAAGTTCGCAGCACATATTTGGTACGGATGATTTAGGAAGAGATATTCTCCAGCTTATAGTCCTTGGTGCAAGGTTTGATATGTCTATTTCCTTAGTTGTAGTTTTAACTGCAACACTAATAGGAGTGGCAATAGGATCAATTTCTGGGTACATCGGCGGAAAAATAGATGAAATAATAATGAGATTTACAGACATACTTCTCGCTTTTCCTGGGTTAATTTTTGCAATGGGTCTAACGATGGCTCTTGGTAGGTCAACAGTAAATCTCTTTTTAGCATTAACTTTAGTCTGGTGGACTGGTTACGCTAGAATTATGAGAGGGCAAGTATTATCTGAAAAAGAGAAGCTTTATGTTCAAGCGGCAAAAAGCTTAGGAATTCCAGATTTTCTTATACTGTTTAAGCACGTTTTTCCAAATGCAATTTATCCAATACTTGTTCTAGCTACTATGGACATTGGCGGTGTTATGTTAAGTGCTGCAGGGTTAAGCTTCATTGGTCTCGGTCCATCTCCGTTTGAGCCTGAATGGGGGCAGCTCATAAATAGAGGTGCAAGCTACTTATTTATGGCTCCCTGGATAATGTTCTTTCCGGGACTTGCAGTATTAACTGCTAGCTTAGGGTTTAACCTCATAGGCGATGGATTAAGAGATGTGCTTGATCCTAGGCTAAGAAGGTGAAATTAAAAAGGAATGAGCGAAAAGGTACTTGAAGTTAAGAACCTAAGAGTTGAATTTTATACATACCGTGGAATTGTAAAAGCGTTAAATGGTGTAAACCTAGACCTAAATAAAGGCGAAATCTTAGGCTTAGCTGGAGAAACTGGCTCAGGTAAGTCTGTAACAGGTCTTTCCATTCTAAGACTTCTTCCTCAAAATGCAAGAGTTGTAGAAGGTGAAATAATCTTTAAGGGAAGGGACTTACTAAAAATTCCTGAAAAAGAATACAACCTATTAAGGGGAAAAGAAATCAATGCTATATTTCAAGATCCACATACGTACCTTAATCCCGTGTTTACAATCGGAGAACAATTTAGAGATATCCTTCTTTCGAAGAAGGATAGTGTAAATAATTCTTCAAAAGTTGACGATAAAAAAATAGAAGAAATAATGGTTTCTGCTCTTAAAGATGTTAAGATGCCTGCAGTAGATCGAGTTCTTAAGATGTATCCTCATGAGCTTAGCGGTGGAATGAAGCAGAGAGTTATGTTAGCAATTGCATTCTCGCTACAACCTTCCCTAATAATTGCTGATGAACCTACGACAGCTTTAGACGTGACAATTCAAGCCCAAGTTCTAGAAATAATGAAAGAGCTGCAAAGAAAGTATAATACGTCAATTATTCTTATAACTCATGATTTAGGAGTAATCGCTGAGACATGTCAAAAGGTTGCCGTAATGTATGCAGGAAGGATCGTTGAGTACGGTAAAGTTTCTGATGTTTTTAAGAATCCATTACATCCCTATACGAAAGGTTTAATGGAAGCTTTACCACGAGCTGATGTTGATGTTAAAGTAAAAAGTATTCCAGGAACTGTTCCAGACCTAGTTTCTCCTCCCTCAGGTTGTGCATTTCACCCAAGGTGTCCGTATGCTATGGAAATTTGTAAGAGGCAAGCTCCAAAACCTTCCTATGTGAAGGAAAGGGTAGTTGAGTGTCACTTGTATTCTTAAGGTGATGGTTATGGAAAAAAATGATGTCTTGGTAAAAGTTGAAAACTTAAAGAAATATTTCCCAATCTATGGTGGAATACTTCAAAAAGTTGTTGGCTATATTTATGCAGTCGAGGACGCTTCCTTTTATATTAGGAAAGGGGAAACCTTAGGCTTAGTTGGAGAAAGTGGCAGTGGAAAAACAACCGTTGGAAGAATTTTAGTTAAGTTAGAGGAACCAACTGGAGGCAAAATTTTTTACAATGGCTCGGACGTAACTAATATAAAAGGAAGCGAGCTTAAAAAGTATAGAAGAAAAGCTCAGATTATTTTTCAGGATCCTTATGCATCTCTAAATCCAAGGATGACCATAAAAGATAGCATAATCGAAGTAATGCGTGTTCATCACTTACACAAAGGCGAGGAGTACGATAATGCTCTTAGACTAATGGAAAAAGTTGGTCTAAGCGAAGAACATCTGTATAGGTTTCCTCATGAGCTTAGCGGTGGCCAAAGGCAAAGAGCGGTAATAGCAAGAGCATTAGCAGTTGAACCTGAGTTTCTTATCTTAGACGAGCCCACAGCTTCCTTAGATGTTTCTGTTCAGGCTCAAGTTTTAGACTTGTTAAAGGAATTACAAGAAAAATATAACTATACTTATCTTCTAATTACTCATAACTTGGCTGTTGTAAGGTATGTTAGTGAAAGGACTGTCATAATGTACAGAGGGATGTGGGTTGAGACAAGTCGTACTAAGGAATTATTTAAGAAAGCAGAACATCCTTATACTCAGGCCCTTTTGAAAAGTGTTCCAATTCCTGACCCTGAAGTGAAAAAGGATAAATTCTTAATAAGTGGAGAGCCTCCTAACCCAACTACACCAGTAAAAGGATGTCCTTTTGCTGATAGATGTCCTTATGTTATGGATGTCTGCAAGAATGAAATGCCACCCATTGAAAACGTTGGAGACGAACACATAGTGAGATGTTGGCTGGTGACAAGAAAATAAACATTAAAGACTTTCTTGCATTGTTTATAGCTTTCTTAGAAACAATATTTTTGCCTTTAATCGTATTTATCTTAGTTGCAATTATTATTTCATTCTTGTTAACTTTGTTTGTTAAGTCTACTTTGTAATAAAAACAAAATTAACCTTTAAATCTAAGTTCTTTTGGTAGTCAACTTGTTAATTTTAATTTTCTTTCTTTGTTTAGAGAATAAGAATCTTTAGTTAGTTACTCCCTAACTTTCTCTCAACCATTTTAGCAACTTCTTCTAAGAAGTTCTTATCTTCTTCAGTGAAAGCACTTAGGTAATCGCTATCCACATCAATTTCACCTATTACTTTTCCATTTTTAACTATCGGTACTACAATCTCAGATTTCGTTGAGGGAAAACAAGAAATGTATCTATTGTCTTTACTAACGTCTTGAACCACTACAGTTTTTCCAACTTCTGCAGCTAATCCGCAAATTCCCCTTCCTACGGGAATTATCTTGTGCTCTGTTTCTCTTGGTCCAGAGAAAGTTTTTAAGATTAATTCATTACCTTCAACTAGATAAATTCCAACCCAACTGTAATGATGAACTTCATTAAGTTTTTTCACAACATAATTTAAAAAATCATCTTTCTTCATGTTTTTCATTTTTGTTTCTAAGTCTTCAACTACGCCAGACTGGAAGTTCATCTCTTTTTATTAGGCTTTTAAAAAGTCTTAAAAATATTTTCTTTAAAAAATTCATTGGAGTGAGCTCCTTTCTGTTTAACTTGCTTGAGGTTAGAACTTGTAGCAAAGTCTTAAAAAATCAAGATAAAAAATAACCAAGAGCAGAAAAATCTTTCTTAAAACATAAAGGATAAATCTATAAACCTTCCTTAGCCATTACTGATTTTAATGAGGATTGTGGTTGGCATAACCGGTAGTAGTGGTTCTATCTATGGTGTTACCGCACTTGAGCTTCTCAAAGAGGCTAAAGTCGAGACTTATTTAATTGTAACAAAAAACGGGTGGAAAGTTATTCGCGATGAAACAGAGCTTACCGAAGATTATGTCAGATCGCTTGCCTTTAAGTACTACGATGAATCAGATTTTGATTCTCCCTTAGCAAGTGGATCCTTTGAGTATGATGGGCTCTTAATTTCTCCTTGCTCAATGTCTACTGTTGCAAAAATTGCAAACGGCATTTCAGACAACCTTCTTACAAGAGTTGCAGACGTTTGTATTAAAGAAAAAAGAAAAGTTGTCCTCATGCCAAGAGAAACTCCATTAAGTTCAATTCATTTGAAAAATTTGCTTAGGTTATCAACAAATAACAATGTTGTAATAATGCCTCCTATGCCTCCCTTTTACTTAAAACCAAAATCAATTGAAGATCTAGTTAACTATACTACAGCAAGAGCTCTATCTTACTTTGGTATTAGAACAAGATACTTAAGGAGCTGGAAATAGTTCCTCAGCAAAATTCTTTCTTAGTTTTATTATCTTCTTTGCAAGCTCTTCGTAGCCTTCTCCCTTCAAGAAGCTTAAGACTTCATTTAGGTTCGGGATTGCGCTTAGTCCTCCAGGTCTAGAAATTTTAAGAGCTGCAACAGCATTTGAAAATACCGCTGTTTCTTCTATGCTTAGTCCTCTAATTGCTCCAAAAATCACGCCTGCAGAGAAACAATCTCCAGCACCTGTATCATCTACAACTTTAACTTTGAATGCTTCAGCACTATAGGCTTTTTCATCGTAGTAGGCTAAGCATCCCTTTGAACCTCTTTTTATAAAGAAAACCTTTTCATCCATCTTTAACATTTTTCTTAAAACGTCAGAAAGACTATTTGACTCAAATATTACTTTAGCTTCTTTCTCATTCATAGTAATTACTTTAGAAATTTCTATTGCCTTTCTCGAAGCGTTGATAGCATCTTTCTTCGACTTCCATAAGTCCAGCCTTAGGTTTGAATCATAAACTACAACTAACTTTTCCCTTAATTTGTTTGCGAAGTCTATTACTTCTTTAAGTCTCTCCTCTTTTCTTATTGTAGCTTCTGTAAAGTGAAAAACTCTTGCGCTTTGAACTTCACTTGCAAGTTTATCATCAAGCACCATATAATTTTCTGGGTCTGAGTAGCCAGGAAACCTATAAAAATAGTAAACTTTCTTTTTTCCTTTATATTCATAGAAGCTGATGCCTGTTCTTATTCCTTGAACTTTTCTTATTTTTCTTGTAATTACCTTGTAACTTCTAAGGTCGTTTAGTACTTTTTTTCCTACTTCATCGTCTCCAATACAGCTTAGTAGCCCAACTTTTAAGCCAAGCTTTGAAGCTGCAACA
>Ga0209225_1000905_pt1 | contig 31388 bp, 31 predicted proteins | sample WasSprMetagenome_FD_184732 | JGI IMG/M metagenome (GOLD analysis project Ga0209225, IMG submission 184732) | Sulfidic aquatic microbial communities from Washburn Spring, Yellowstone National Park, USA - WS (SPAdes) (version 3) | ecosystem: Environmental > Aquatic > Thermal springs > Hot (42-90C)... | reverse complement strand
GGATTAAACGTTCATAGTCTACCCTGCCCCTAACCTCCCAAGGGGTGACAACCATCTCGTTTCGCTCTTCACCGGCCAAACTGCGCCCTCTTTAAAGGTTTCTTCGGCTTCTAATACTTTTCAACACCTGTATTAAGTTTTGTGAAGCGGCTTCTGGAATAACCTATAAATATGCGGTTCACGCTTCCATTATGTTGCCGGTGAAGGGATGCTCCGCCAATTTCCATAAAGCGCCTCGCTGCTTCGGTTTTTGATGGGTATAGCTTAAAAAGTCTCAAAAGCTTTGTATGTAATCATCCCAGCGCAATTAAGGAACATAAAAGCGGTTTGGGTGTTTAAAATGGCCGGTTTAAGACTTCACGAGAAAAAGACTTTGATGGCCTTAAGGATCCTCAACGGAAAAGCCTCGGTGGAGGACATTGCCGAAAAAGGTGGCTTAGCCCATGCAGCTGTCATGAGGGCTGCCTTAACCCTATCTGAAAAGGGGCTTGTTAAAATCCACGAAAAACGTTGGAGTGTTGCCTCTTTAAGCAGTGAAGGTGAGTATTACGCCCAATATGGCTTGCCTGAGCGCCGCCTACTCCGTGCATTGTTAAGGCTCGGCGGCGAAGCAAGCGTGGACGAAGCTGTGAGGGAGTCGGATTTGGAGGCCGAAATGGTTCCAATAGCTTTAGGTTGGCTTAAAAAGAAGAATTGGGGCGCCTTAAGGGATGAAAGATGCACGTTAAATGTGGAAGTTGAGCCGCCTCCGGGAGAGGACGAGAAGCTCTTAGCCAACATATTTGAAAAACGCTCCGTGAAGGTTGAAGAATTAAGCGAGGGCCTTAAACAGGTTCTGGAAACCCTTCGAAAGCGCAACCTGGTTGAAATCGAGGAGAAAGTTTACCGCGAACTGGAGTTAACCGAGGAAGGATGGCGAATAGCCAAAAAAGGGTTAGAAATAGCTGAGGAAGTCACGCAGCTTACGCCTGAACTAATAGTTTCGGGCCGATGGCGAAACGTGAAGCTAACAAGATTTGATGTGACCACACCTGGTCCCTCTGTTTACCCAGGTAAAACGCATCCACTGCAGCAGATTATTCAACGCGCCCGCGAAATCTTCTTGGAGATGGGCTTCACGGAAATCCGCGGCCCATTGGTGGAGACGGCCTTTTGGAATTTTGACGCCTTGTTCCAGCCTCAAGACCACCCAGCCCGTGAGATGATGGACACATTTTATCTAGCTAACCCCCAAACTGGCCGGCTGCCCTTAAAAAGGCTTGTGAACGCGGTGGCGAAAACCCACGAGGATGGGTGGATTACGGGTTCTAAAGGCTGGGGCTACAGGTGGAGCCCCGAAGAGGCAAAAAAGCTCGTTTTGAGAACGCATACGACGGCTGAAACCATAAAATATTTGGCAACTCACAAGAAGCCGCCGATAAAGGTGTTTTCCGTAGACAGGGTTTACCGCAACGAGCAGGTTACATATAAACATTTGGCGGAGTTTCATCAGATTGAGGGCATAATAGTTGACAAGAAGGCTACATTTCGGGATTTAATGGGCACATTGAAAACGTTCTACACCAAATTCGGCATTGAGAAAATAGAGTTTTGGCCAAGCTACTTTCCCTACACGGAGCCTTCAGCCCAAGCTGTGGCCTATCACCCCAAACTTGAACGTTGGATAGAGCTGTGCGGCATGGGCATGTTCCGCCCCGAAGTTTTGGCGCCCCTGGGCATTAAATACCCCGTGCTTGCTTGGGGCGGAGGCTTAGAACGTTTAGCCATGATAGAGCTTGGTTTAGATGATATTCGCATGTTATATGGAAACAACGTTGGCTGGCTCAGGAGGACACCCCTATGCCTGTGATAAAGCTTCAAGTGGAAAAACTGGCAAAGTTTCTGGGCAAACCTGTAACCGTTGGGGAGTTGGCGAAGTGGCTGCCATGGCTGGGCTTCGATTTGGAAGAAGTGGGCGAGGACTATGTTAAGGCCGAATACAACCCAAACCGCATAGACTTCTGCAGCCATGCAGGTGTAGCCCGCGCCTTGAAGGGCTTCCTTGAACTGGAAACAGGGCTGCCCGAATATCACGCTGAACCTCCGAAAATAGTTCTAAACGTTGACAGCGCTGTTGCAGCCGTTAGGCCGTACATGTTGGCAGCCGTTGTCCGCGACGTCAAGCTAGACGGAGATGCAATTGTTGAGCTCATGGAAATGCAGGAGGACCTCCACTGGGGTGTTGGACGAAACCGTAAGAAAGCCTCTATAGGCATCCACAACTTGGACGCTGTGGAGCCCCCCTTCACATACACGGCCGTGGAGCCTACAAGCGTGAAATTCGTGCCGCTGGGCAAAACTGAGATGATGACGCCCAAGGATATTTTGGAAAAACACGAGAAAGGCGTGGCTTACCGTCACCTTGTCGAATGGGCGCCCAAATACCCGCTGCTTATCGATAAACATGGACGAGTTTTATCCATGCCGCCCATAATAAACGGTGAATTAACAAGGGTTGACGAGAAAACGCGAAACCTTTTCTTGGACGTTACTGGGCCTAGCCTTGAGGCTGTGGAGAAAAGCCTAAAAGTTTTAGCGACGGCCCTTGCGGACATGGGCGGCAAATTGGAAGAAGTTATAGTGCATTATCAAGACCGCACGCTGGTTTCGCCCAACCTTGAACCGGAAAAAATGAGGCTTAGGGTTAAATACGCCAACAAAATGCTCGGCTTGAAGCTTTCCATAGACGAGGTTGCCCACTGTTTGCGGAAGTGCCGGCTGGAAGCCAAATCCGTTGAAAGGGATGTTTTGGAGGTCGCCATCCCACCATACCGCATCGATGTAATGCATGAAATAGACCTTGTCGAAGAGGTTGCCATAGGCTACGGCTACTATAGGCTTGAGCCAACAATACCAGCCGCCGCGACAGTCGGCGGAAAACATCCGGCTAACAGGCTGGCTGAAACTGTCCGCCAAATCATGACAGGCTTAGGCTTCCTAGAGGTTATGAACTTCACCTTGACAAACGAAAGAATCCACTACGAGCTTATGCGTTTGAAACCAAAAAACCCGGTGCGCATAGCCAACCCAGTATCAGCTGAATACACCATAATGAGGAAAACGCTTCTACCAGGGCTTTTAAAGAACCTAGCTGAGAATAGGCATGAAAGCTACCCCCAAAAGCTCTTCGAAGTGTCCGATGTAGCGAAAATAGACAGACGCCTTGAAACCATGTGCGAAAGACGCTTACACATGGCGGCTGTGACATGCCACTCCACAGCTAACTACACCGAAATAAGGTCAGTTTGCGACGCGTTTCTAGCCAACATTGGGGCTGCGGACTGGCAAATAAAAGAAGCTAAACATCCAAGCTTCCTAGGGGGGCGAACAGCCGCCATCCACATCGGTAAAAAACAGGTGGGCATTTTGGGCGAAATCCACCCACAAGTGTTAAACAATTTTGAAATCGAAAACCCAACCGCCGCCCTCGAAATAGACCTAGAATGGCTGATACGAAGAAAAACTAGAAAGGGAGAGTAGAAAATAAAACTGAAGCCATGTTATTTCACTGCAAACTTGAAGCTATCCATCTAACAGTTCACCAGCAACAAATTCAGCTTCTTTTTCGAAACTTCAACATGAAGGCCGCTGCCGACGTTAAGCTAACAGGGCCAGCAAGCAGCCGCTGCTTGGCATCTCCGGAGCCTGGGGCGGTTCATGAACCGTCCGGACATAAACCCTAAAAACATATTCGCCGGCTTCAAGCCTTCCAAGAGTGTAAGTGTTGCTTTGGTTATGGGCAACCTGCAAAACAAACTCGTCCCTTCTGGACACATGAATATCACGTTTACGGAAAACATGTTGCCTTCCCTGTGAACCCTGCTAAAATCAACAACGTGTGGCGGGTCTGTGTAAAAGAGGAAGTTAACAAAAACTTTAACATCGTCGAGTTCCGTCGGTTTTCCGGATAACATTAACCCAGCAGACCATTATCCCAGCGCTAGAAAGCTGAAACATAAAACTGTGGCAATAAGCAGAATCAAGCCGAACAATACACGGGCTTCACCTTCATCCCCTTTTAAACCCAACACCCGTTAATGGTTGATCAGCGATAAAAGTTTAACCGAGAGCCCGAAGGAGAGCAACATTTAATTCTTTAAAACTTTAAAAACCTACTTGGCAATGAACGGCTTCACATAGGGAGCCTCCAACGAATCCCGCCGGGACAAATCCATGCCGACGGACCCAACTGAGCGGCAAGCGTTTAGGCGCTTGTTGCCATGAAGGCGGGTTTACCCAAGCATGGGACACCGGCGGGCGCGGGCGCCCCCTAAACTCCCGCGCCGGAGAGAGCTTAACTGAGGGGAGCGCACGGCTCCACAATGAAGTTAAGTGATAGGTGACGTCGGGAGACAAGCAGGAGCGCCCGCGATAAAACATCGTGCACTTTTCGGAAACAACTTTTAAGTTAAGCGTTTGTATATAATGTGAAAGGTTTGACTGGGCTTGGACATAGAAACCAAAATCGAGCTGATTAAACGTCCACCCACAGAGGAAATTCTCGTCGAAAGCGAGTTACGGGAGCTGCTTGAAACAAACCCTCATCCAGGCCACTACATAGGCTTTGAGATTTCCGGCCTACTGCACCTTGGAAATCTTGTCATTTCGGGCTTTAAGATAAACGATTTCATGAAGGCCGGCATCCGCTGCCAGGTTTACCTAGCGGACTGGCACAGCTTCATAAACAACAAGTTCGGTGGAGACTGGGACAAAATCCTCCAAGCCACAAAGTACTATGCAAAGGCTTTCCAGTTTTTCTGTCCAGGCGTAAAAATAGTTGTTGGTTCTGAGCTTTACCATAACAATGACGAGTATTGGCGTAGTTTGCTGAAGTTCGCGAAACACATGACGTTGAAGCGCACACTACGCTGTCTAACGATCATGGGGCGAAGTGAAACTGAAAAGCTTGATTTGTCGCAGTGCTTCTACCCGCCCATGCAAGCCGTAGACATAAAAACAATAGGCGCCGACATACCCCACGGCGGAATGGACCAACGCAAAGCCCACGTCCTAGCCCGCGAGATTTTCCCAAAAATGGGGTGGAAAAAACCGGTGGCGGTGCACCACCACCTCTTGATGGGTCTTGCTAAACCGGTTACGCTTCCAACAAAGGACAAGCTGGAGCAGGTTATAGCCAGTAAAATGAGCAAGTCAAAGCCTTGGACAGCCATATTCATCCACGACACTGAAGAGCAAATAAGGGCGAAACTGCGAAAGGCATGGTGTCCAGAAAGACAGACGGAAATGAACCCGGTGCTTGAAATAGCCAAATACATAATATTCCATGAAAGAGACTCTTTCACCGTGGAACGCCCATCCAAGTACGGCGGCGAAATAACCTTTGAAGACTACGCGGAACTGGAGAAAGCCTACAAAGCAGGACAACTCCACCCGCAAGACTTGAAAGACGCCGTTGCAAAGGAGCTGGCCAAAATTCTTGAACCCATAAGGCGGTATTTTGAAACAGACAGGGAAGCCCGAGAAAGCCTGGAAGTCGTAAAGAAGGCGGAGGTAACAAGGTAAAAGCCTTGTCAACCCGTCTGAAAGAGAAAGCTGAACAAATCCAACAGATTCTGGAACAGCTGGCCGAAGAATCCAAAAGCGGAAAACCAGTCATAGTTGAGGGGAGAAAGGACGAACAAGCCCTAAAAAGTCTTGGGGTAACAGGCAAAATGGTGTTCGCGAAAAAGGGTTTGAAAACAATAATCGACGTGATTTCGGAGATAGAAGACAAATGTCCGAAGGAAGTTATACTAATGCTGGACTTTGACAGAGAAGGCCGAGAACTAACAGAAAAACTAAAAAATCACATGGAAAAGGCGGGCATAAAAGCAAACATCCATTACTGGATTAAACTTTCAAGCCTAACGGGTAGAGAAGTCAAAGACGTAGAAGGCTTAGCCACGTACATGAAAACGTTAAAAACAAGACTAGAGGTTCATAAAGGTAATATATATCAGCGGTAATTATAACTAAACTCGAGTGTTGAGAGCTGTTCTCTCACACACAAATTAAACTGACAGTTAAGGCATAAACAATGCATAAAGGAGGTGACGCTTACGGGTTCATCCCAAACTCTTACAGTAAAGTATGTAATCCGAGCGAAGATAGAAGTAGACGGGGTAGTTGAGAAACCGGACGTCATTGGAGCAGTCTTTGGACAAACAGAAGGCCTCTTCGGACCAGAACTGGACCTGAGGGAGCTCCAGAAATCCGGGCGAATAGGCAGAATCGAAATTGAACTCCACTCGAAAAACGATAGAACAACGGGCACTATAATAATTCCCACAAGCCTCGACCGTGTAACCACAGCCCTATTGGCAGCAAGCATTGAAAGCATAAACCGTGTAGGCCCGTGCGCCGCCAAAGTCACCCTGGAGAAAATTGAAGATGTCAGAGAAACCCGTCGGAAGGCCATCATTGAAAGGGCTAAGGAGATTCTTCACCAGTGGACTATTGAAACAATGCCAACTGTTGATGAAATTTTCAAGGAACTCGCCGAAACCCTCAAGGTGGCTAAGGTTGAAAAGTACGGTCCGGAAGAGCTTTCAGCTGGACCGGAGGTTGACAGTTCAAAGGAAATAATAATTGTTGAAGGAAGGGCTGACGTCATCAACCTTCTTCGATGTGGAATCCACAACGTTATAGCCCTCGAAGGTGCAAAAGTCCCAGAAACCATCAAGAAGCTCTGCAGAGAAAAGGAGGCAACCGCCTTCCTCGACGGAGACCGAGGTGGAGATTTGATTCTCAAAGAGCTGCTGCAGGTGACAAACATAAAGTATGTGGCGAGGGCGCCGAGGGGTAAGGAGGTTGAAGAGCTTAACTGCAAGGAAATCTTTGAGGCTTTAGCCGCCAGGGTTTCCGTTGAAGATCTTCTGAAGCATCCAAGAAGGGAGAAGCGTCCACCCGAATTTCCGAAGGAGGTAATTCAGTGGGCGAAGGAATTGGAGGGAACTTTAGAAGCCGTGCTTCTAAACGAGAAAATGGAGCTTATTGAGAGGCTGCCGGTAAGCCAGCTGGCTGAAAGGCTTCAACATGTTGGCAATGTTGACACGGTTGTTTTCGATGGCATAATAACCCAGCGGATAGTGGACATAGCCAGCGAGAAGAACATAAAAAACATAATTGCATCCCGCATTTCAGAAGCCGTTAAAACGCCTTTAAACGTGCAGCTTGCAACCTTCTCCGACCTTTTTGGAAATTAACCTCCAAAAAAGTCTGTAAGCTTCCTCGTAACCTCTTCTTCCGGCCCCGCCTTTAGCAGCTGCTCCTCAGTTATGCCGAAACATTCAAGCACCCGAGCTGCCGCTGGCACAATTTGGTTGGTTACATAGTATTCAACGTCTACTTCGTCGTAGCTGGCGAACATGTATGGTTTAACCCGTTCATAAAGCCTTCCAGACCCCGAGACGACGACATAGCCAACCTTGTCGCCCATGGCGAGTTTCCAGCCCTTTTCCATCAACATTCTTGCGGCTGCCACGTGGGGGGCCTTAACCTCGTATTCGTCAATGGATTTGGTTAGAGTTTTCCATATCACCAGATCTCGGTATGGAATTTTCCTCTGCCTAAGCTCCTGAATAAACTGTTTCACAACCCTCGCAGCCTTTCGGGGGGACTGCTCCTTCAAAACAACCTCCAAAACCTTTTCCTGCACTTTCTTGGCTACGGCGGCCCAGTCTCCCCTTATGACTTCTAAGCCAACGATGTCCAAGCGTCCGTCTGGAAGGAGGCCCGCGTATCGTTTTTTGGCTTCTGTGAAGAATATTCGCGTGTAGATTTTGTCCGGCTTTATCTCCAAACCTAGTTTTTCGCATATCTTTTCTGCGAGTCTCTCCACTTTTTCCGGATCGTATTTTATGAAGAGGCTGTCCGTGTCGCCGTAAACAACTGTTAAGCCTTCCCCTTCAGCCATTTTAATGGCCGTTAAAATCGTGTGCCTACCCCAAGCGGTTGCAGCTTCAGCGACGGGTTTCATGTACCACCTGGCGCCAATCCAACCCGCATAGCCGTAAGAAGCGTTTGTTATGATCTTTACGGCTTTCTGCCTTGCATCCAAAACCCGGTACTCAACGCTGTCCGGAGGATACTCCTTCATTTTCGCTCGGATTACGCCTCTCACGTCAATGAGGTATGATAAAACCTCCTTGTAAAATCCCGGAGGCTCCTTACGGAAACGGTGCCTAACTTCCGGCGCTTCGAAAACCCCACAGGGTGGCGTTGGCTCACCCGGAGCTACATAAGTGTCTGGAGAGAGATTGTAAGCTATCATAATATTTGGGTACATGGAGGCAAAGTCTAAAACGGCTATGTTTTCGTGGAGCCCAGGTTTGGGACTGAGCACAATGGCGCCGGCATATGGTCTATAAGGCTGTTCAACCCTTTTCGGCACAAGCTCCCCGATTTTGTGGGCATGTTTTATCAGAAACCATTCCACACGGAAGCCCACAGCCGCTGTTCCAACGTGGTCTAGAGGTAAACCCACAAGGCTTGAAAGCTGTATAGCGAAATCTAGGATGGCGTTAGCTATACCCATTATGCATCGGGTATTTTCCATGGAAAACCGCTTCAATATTTCGCGTTTCTCCCTATCGTCCCAGTAGCTGGCGAACTCCACATCCTCAATTAAAACACGGTCTTCAATCTTCATTACACCCAAATAGTCAGCCAAATTTTCCAAAGTTTTAACCTTCACATCTGGAAACTCGTCGGCGTAGTCGAAGAGGTCTACGTTAGCCCTCCCTGTTATTGAAACGTGACCATAAACGCTTGTGTGAGGCTCCGTTCCAGCCCTATCAACGGACAAACGCAGCCCAAGTCTTTTACAGCGTTCGTTGAGGTAGCTCCAATCCTGCCTATTAACGCCGAAGCCAACAATGACGTCCGGGTCAAAGCGTTGCACGTAGTCTATGAAAGCCTCCAAAATGGGCTTGTCGTTCATGTCATCCCCCGCTATAAACTGCTTCTCCTCACCAGTGTTCGTAGCCGTAGAGATTATGACAACAGGGTTTCTGTCCGGTTTGGGAGCCCCCTCCTTGCCGTAGCATATCATTGAAAAGCCTAAAACCCTCAGGTTTGGAACCTCCGTTTTCTCAACAAACCGCGGAGAACTTTTAGCTATGTAAACACGGTCAACCTTAACGTTGCGCCGTTCACTTTCCTCTTCAACTTCAACTTCATGCCAGCCGCATGGGACAACTCCGTTGTCAATTAGATACCGCATAGAGTACCGGACGTCGTCTTCGAGGCACTCTCTAACGCCGTCCAGCTTCTGCAACGCCTTGGCATACTTCGCCACCAAATCTGGGTCTTTACAGTATATCTTTAAGGCTTTCACAGGTTTGCCGAAAAAACGTCTTTCAACAGGTTCAACTTTGACTATGAAGGGATAGAGCGCCCTTCTCGACGTGATTTCATCGGCAAGCTTGACTGGACTGTAGCCCTCCTTAACAATGGCGTAAAAATACGTGAGGAAACTCTTGTCAATAACGAGAACTCTGTCTCCGGAGGTGTCAACCCCCCAAAGCCAAACCTCGGGCTCATGGTTTTCAACTTCATAGTTCACGTCCAACAGCCAAAACGTGATCTTCATGTCTCTCCGCCACCCAAGAATTTGAAGCCACAACCCTTTAAACTTTAAAGACGACAGTGCAGGCTTGGTGTTGAATAGCCATTTATATGCGCCTTCAAAAATGTAGTTCTGGGTGTGCCGCTTGTTTGACGACAAAGCCTTGGAGAAAATCCGCCGGAGAGAAAGAGTTGTGGAAGAAGGAAGTCGTGGCTAAGAGCGTTGAGCGAATCCCTGAAAGAGGCATGTTTTTAACCACCTCAGATATCCCGGTAAGCATGTCCTCTTCGCTTTCAAGTATAGTTTAACCTCTTCCGGAATTTTGTCCAAAATGAGTTCGAGAAGGTCTGCTGGCCGACAAGTTATAGGCTCCTCGCCTATTATAAGCCTTCTAACTTCCTCGTCTATGGGGCTGGAGACAGCACATTTAAGACAGCTTGGGTTCCAACAATCTGACTTGTAGGCGTCACCAGCTGTGGATGACCAAGCTCCCTCCAAACCCTCGGAACCTCCTCCAAAACCTCCTTAAGCCTATGAACAGCATCCTGCTCCTCAACTGTTCAAGAAGGTTGGAGAACATTCCGCCCGGAATCTGGCCGAAGCTACAACCCTATGTGCTTTGGCGAGAACCGGGTCAAGGGGCGCCCACACAAGGCTTGACTATCCAAACAGGGACGACGCGAAATGGCTTGTCCACACCTTAGCCTACTACACTGTGGAAGGCCCAAGGCTGGACTACATACCTGTGACGATTACAAGGCGGCAGCCCGCCGCCAGAGAATATCAGGTGGTGTTTGCGGTAAGTGAAGGCGTAGAATTTGTTGAAGTTCGGATTCGCCGATACGATCCGGACGCTAAGAGGAGTTATGTCTCCATCTACAAAGTGCCGTTCTCAAGGGAACAACAATCCTCGACGTGCTCAACTACATTAAGGAGAATTTGGATGGGGATATGTGGAAGCTGCGCTGTGAACGTTAACAGTAAACCAATGCTGGCTTGCTACATGCAGGTTTTGGATTTAAACACTGACATAGTGACCATTGAGCCCTTGTCAAACCTTCCGGCCATAAAGGATTTGGTTGTGGACATTCAGCCTTTCTTCCAACATTTTAGAAGAGTAAGGCTGTACTCGTTAAGCCCTTAGAAGCCCTCAAAAAGCCTGAAGAGTTTTCACAGTCTCCGAAGACCTTAAAAAGTATTGGGATTTGACGCTTTGCACCAAGTGTTCGATCTGTTATTCTGCTTGTCCAGCAGCCATAGATGAGGGGAAAACCGCAGCTTACTTGTGGAGACGGGCGTCATCCCAAGGACTGTTAAGGATGTCCTTGGAAGTGTTGTGAAATATCATAACCCGATGGGAACTCACCAGAGCAGAAGGCTTGCTTGGGCTGAAGGCCTAAACGTTAAGGCTTACCCAAACGTGGTGAAGGCTGACGTGCTCTATTTCGTCTGCTGCTCAGCGGCTTATGACGTGAGGAACAGGGAAGTTGCTAGAGCAATGGCGGCCATGTTAGAAAGGCCAGGTGTTGACTACGCCACTTTGGGTGAGGAGGAGTGGTGTTGTGGAGACCACATACTGCACATGGGCGAGAAAGGCCTGTTCGAAATGCTTGCAGAACACAATGTGGCTGTTTTCCAGAAGTTCAACGCAAATCGTATCGTAACGGTTTCGCCCACTGCTACAACACCTTCAGAAACGAGAAGCCCTACAGGGATTTAGGCTTAAACGTTCAGCACTACACGCAGTTTTTGGCTGAAGCCACCATAGACAAGGGCAAACTTAGACCGTCAAAGCCCTACCTGAAAAGGGTTGCTTACCACGATCCATGCTTCTTAGGCAAGCGGAACCAAGTCTTTGAAGAGTCGAAGCGCATACTCCAGTCTATAAGCGGCTTAGAGCTTGTCGAAATGAAACGCACGAGAGAGGCAAGCTTCTGTTGCGGAGGTGGAGCAGGAAGAGTGTGGACGAAGGAAACTCAGCCGGAAAAAAGGCCCTGCGTAAACCGCGTTAAAGAGGCCCTAGAACTGGGTTGTGAAGTTATAGCCGTAGCTTGTCCCTTCTGCATTACAACACTGGAAGACGCTGTGAAAGTTTTGGAAGTGGAGGACAAGATAGCCGTCAAAGACATCCTTGAAATCCTAAAAGAATCCTTGTAAGCTATGCTTTCAGCATCTGCGATGTCCTACCACGGGACAGCGGCACTTTGTCTCTTCAGCCGAAAAGTTAGGTTCATTAGGATTTCTTTCAGTTCAACTGCAAGATTTTGGTCGCCCTCAGCCTTCGCTCGCGAGAAGATTCTCAGCCTCAGCTTTGAGGCTAACGGTTTCCCACATCGATCCTCTCATCATTGTCCCTGGCTGCTGATATCGAAAATAGCTCTCTTATCCTTTAAACATCCCATCTAAAATATCCATCAGCTTCTGTAGTTGAATTTGGCAAGACGGTTTCTGTTGAAGGGCGCTATCACCTAAGTGCTCCATTTAATGTTCCATAAATGTTTCGAGACTTTGAAGTTCAATAGATACCTTAATATATCATTAACCGCTGAGTTAACTAATTCCCGTTAAGTGTATGGAGGGAAAATTGGATTGTACGGCTATGCTGGAAGAATTTTGCATGTGGATTTAACCACCGGAAAGACACGTACAGAGCCGTTGAACGAGGATTATGCTAGAAAATACATAGGTGGCATAGGCCTTGGAATGCGACTGTGGCTTGACTATTCAAAGGCTGGAGTTGACCCCTTCAGCCCAGAAAACCCGCTTGTTTTGACAACGGGTCCGACTGCAGGCACGGTATGGCCTACTGGCGGAAATGGTCATGCTTTTGTGTCCAAGTCTCCTCAAAGCTACGGTATTGCTGAGTCTAAGTCACACGGAAGTTTTGGCACAGAGCTTAAACGGGCCGGATATGATGGCGTTATCTTTCACGGGAGGGCTGAAAAGCCAGTTTATGTTTGGATCGACGACGACTCTGTTCAGATTCTGGATGCATCCCATTTGTGGGGTAAGTCGCCGGCTGAAACAGAGGACATTATTAGGGAGGAGTTGGGTGACTACTACATTCGTGTGGCTGCTATTGGGCCTGCTGGAGAAAAGCTTGTGCGAATAGCATGCATAATCAATGACAAGTCCAGAGCTGCTGGCAGGTGCGGCCTCGGCGCCGTTATGGGTTCGAAGAATTTGAAGGCCATAGCCGTCCGCGGAACAAAGGATGTTACGGTGGCTAAGCCAGACGAGTTTCTAGAATTTGTTAAAGAGTTCCATGAGAGGATGAAAGGGCCAGCCACCAAGAAGTACCGAACTTTGGGAACGCCGGAAAACGTTTTGGTGCATAACGCCTTGCACTGTATGCCAACCCGCAACTATAACAACGCGCATTTTGAAGGCGCTGAAAAGGTAAGCGGAGAATACTTGAATGCGAGGTATGTGGCTAAAATCATCGGGTGCAGTTCATGTGCCATGCGCTGTGAACACATCTGCGTCGTCAACGAAGGCCCATACAAGGGAGCCATGGCAAGGGTTGAATATGAGCCCCTGTGGGCTATGGGACCATACTGTGGAATTGACCGTCTCGACGCTATTATTAAGGGCTGCGAGCTTTGCAACTATTATGGCATAGACTCCATAAGCGCCGGTGTGATTGTTGGTTTTGCCATGGACTGTTTCGAAAACGGAATCTTAACGGCCAAGGACATGGACGGTATTGAGGCGCGTTTCGGCAACCACGAGGCCATGGTTAAGCTCATCGAGAAAATTGGTAAGCGTGAAGGTATAGGCGACATCTTAGCCGAGGGCGTGAAGGTCGCCGCTGAAAAAATTGGAAAGGGTGCGGAAAAGCTTGCCCAGCACATTAAAGGCGTTGAGGTTACTGGTTACGACCTACGCTGCTTGAAAACTGCAGCCTTAGGCTTTGCCGTTTCATTCCGAGGTGCCGACCACAACAGGCATGGAGCCTATGCTTTCGACGTTAAGGGCAAGTTTAACAGGCTGAAATATGAGAAGGGTAGAGCCAAATACGTCAAGGACCTTGAAGACGTTTACACGATCATTGACTCGTTGATTATCTGCAAGTTCTCAAGGGGCACATACTATAAAGAGTTTGAGGATTTGGCGAAAGTCTACACGCTTGTGACGGGATGGGAGACAACGCCTGAAGAAATGCGTTTGAAAGGTGAACGCATAAACAACCTTGCAAGGGTTATTAACGTGCGGGAGGGCTTAAGCCGGAAAGACGACACGTTGCCTTGGAAAGTTATGAACGTGCCGATTCCAGATGAGGGCCCGTCCAAGGGCGCCTATGTCACCAAAGAGGAGCTTGACCTCATGTTGGACGACTATTATGAGGTGCGAGGCTGGACTAAAGAAGGCATACCAACGCCTGAAAAGCTCAAGCAGTTAGGCATGGACGAACTCATCCCCATCGTGGAGGCAAAAATCAAGAAGACCTAAAAGGGAGGGTATAGTGAATGGTTAAGATCCATGAAAGAAAGTTTGTTTCAGCCGACCCAGATAAGTGTGTTGGCTGCCAAGTCTGCGAGTACATATGTGCATGGACTAAGGAGAAGGCTTTCAACCCTTTGAAGTCGAGGATAAGGGTTGTAAGGCTTAACCCGCTAGTTAACATTTCGATTACTTGTCGTCTCTGTGAAGACCCGCCATGTGTGGCAGCCTGCCCACGCGACGCCTTGACACAATCTGAGGAAAATGGCACAATTCTTGTGGACGAAGACAAATGCAACGGCTGCGGATGGTGCATCGAAGCCTGCGACTACGGGGCGATTTCGCTTCACCCAGACAAGAAGGTGGTTTTCGTCTGCGACCTATGCAAGGACAAACCAGACGGACCCCAGTGTGTCAAATGGTGTCCAGAAGAAGCCCTAGACCTCGTCACGGCGGACGTGTTAGCCCAAAAAGCCCGAATAACAGCCACAAAGAAACTCTTACAAGAAGCCCTCAAAGTGGCGCCGACAACCTAAGCCCCACACCCCATTTTTCTCTACAATACAGTCTGGAAAAGTTCTACATATTCTAAGTTAGAAATTCAGAAAGGAATAGTTTGAGCCGAATCAGCAACAAATATTACTCTTAAAAGTAGAGACTACTAATTTTGATATCACGCCTGCAAAAATTGACATTTTACACGGCTTTTTCACGGAAGTATAGACAGCAATAAATCCACGATTCTCTGTTCTGCAGCCTCGACCTCTCCGGATAAACCCTCACCAAAATCCGTGTCTTTAGGTTCAATTAAAAGAAGCCCCACTTTAACCCCAACCGTTTCTGCCAAACAATCGCAGAAAATCCTCAAAGGAAGCATGTGGGTTGAAAATGCTGGAAAAACCCTCAAGTGTTCCGGTTTGACAAAACGGTATTCGCCGGGCTCTAAACCCATAACAGCCGCGTCAATAATTAAAACGTGGGATGGCTTAAAGTCTATGATTTGCTGGAGGAAGCTTTCCGGAACTGTTTCACACTCGATTAAAAGGACTTTTTCTGAAACTTTTCCATAAAGGTCGTGGACAATTTTCACGCCTATAAAGTCGTCCATGCGGATTGGGTTGCCCACACCGGCGATAACAACCTTCTCTGCGTTGGAAAGCCATTCCCTCAGCTTTTTCTCAGCCAAAGTTTCACCGCTCAAAGGAAGGTTTCTCCAAAAATAAGGATAAAAAGGGAAACGAAATAAGAGCTTATCTTTGCACAGTTTTGACGAGCTTGCCCTCGTGATTATAGATTTCAATAGTTAGGGGCAGCTGCCCAACCGCGAAGTGGGTGGCACATCCAAAACATGGATCGTAAGCTCTGAAGGCCATCTCAACCATGTTAAGCAAGCCCTGATCCACCTTTCCGCCTTTAATCAATCCTTTAGCCGCGTTTCGTATAGACATGTTGATGGAAGGCGCATTGTTAACCGTAGCCACAATCAAGTTTACGTCTTTTATAAGTGCGTTCTCATCCAAAACATAGTGGTGGATCAGTGTTCCACGGGCAGCCTCTACAACGCCTACGCCTTCACCAGGCTTTCCAGGCTTGCTCCGCACGTTAGTGCTTGTTATTTCTGGGTCGGTTGCAAGCTCGAGGGCGCGTTCAGCCGCGTATAAAAGCTCGATGAGCCTAGCCCAGTGGTAAGCCAGAGTGTGGTGGATTGGTTTTCCGCCCAGTGTGGCGTACATGCGCTCATATTCGGCTTGGGCTAGGGGTGTTGCCATCCCGTCAGCGGCGTTAAGCCTTCCAAGGGGGCCTACACGGTAAACGCCATTTTCCGGTCCGTCAACGAAGCCTCTCCAACCCACCTTCTTCAGGTATGGAAGCTTGACGTAGGTCCATGGCTCAACTCGTTCTTCAATAACGTCCAAGTATTCTCTAGGCGAGAATTTTACGAACTCCCGCCCGTTGGGGTCGACAACGCGGACGTCTCCGTCATAGAAGTTTACCTTGTTGTTTTTGTCCACTAAGCCCATGTAGTAGGTTTTAAGCGTGTACGCATCATTCTTAATCAAGTTCACATAAGCCGTGTTTTTCAGCACAATATCGTTAAAAAGCTTCAGCGAGAACTTGGCAAATTCAAGGCAGCTTCGCACCATGCGCTCGATTTCTCGGCGCTCCTCCTCAGAAATTGGCCTTGCAAACCCTCCAGGGATGCCGGCACTTACTGGATGAGTTGCCTTTCCACCCAAAATTTCAGTTATTTTTTGGCCGTAAGCCCTATGCTTTATTACTTCTTTGCCTATTTCCAGGCCAGCTTTCTCGATGACTCCTAAAATGTTTCGTTTTTCTGGTGGTGCGTTTGGACCTACTACGAAGTCTGGTCCGCCGAGATAGTAGAAGTGTAGGGTGTGGTCGTATATGAAGTAGCCGCAGTACATGAGTTCGCGGAGCTTTTTGGCTGGTTCTGGCGGTTCCACGTTGAAGGCTGCATCTAGGGCTTTGGCGCTTGCCATGTGGTGGGCCACCGGGCAGACACCGCAGATTCTGCTGGTTAGGAGGGGCATATCCTCAGCTTTGCGCCCAATACAGAACCTTTCAAAGCCACGGAGCTCTGGAATTTGTAGGTAGGCGTTTTCCACTTCGCCGGCATCGTTTAGAAATATGGCGATTTTGCCGTGGCCCTCCAGCCGCGTGATCGGGTCAATTATTATTTCTTTCATCGGCGCATCACCTTCCTTCTCAAAATTGAGGCGGGTAAAGCATACATGTAGAAGGTTCCAACAGGATCCTTAATCTGATCAATAAGCTTTTCAACATCTTCCTCAGTATACTTTTCCTTCTCCTCTTCTAAGCCTAGTATTGAGGCCAAAGCACTTATCATGGCTGCGCCTTGTTCCGGCATATTGGGACATGGCCCGCCGCAGCCTGTGCACGGCATGTCCACCTTCAAGCATCTAGCGCCGCATCCGCCCCTTGTGGCTGGACCCATACAGATTATGCCCTGTTCCAGTAGGCATTTTTCCGGGTCTGGAATCTTTTCGTAGACTCGGTATATTCGCGATATTTTCTTGTCCTCCTTCTTTTTGTGGCATTCATCGCAAACAGATTTTAAAGGTGCCAGCACAGAGCCTTTTGGCGGCAACTCGCCCTTTGCTATGGCTTCCAAGGCAAATATTGTTCGTTCCACGGCAGGCGGACACCCCGGCACATAGTAGTCGACATCAACTGTCTGGTCCAAGGTTCGCACAGTGTCGTAAAACTCTGGAATTTCCAGCACACCCTCCTTAACCTGCGTTTTAGGCTGGGGGAAAACCCTGTTGGGGTTGTATGTCGAAAACGTTTGGAGGTAGACTTTTTCGAAAATCTCCTCTCTATTGTGAAGGTTTGCCAGCCCGGGCACGCCGCCCAAATGGGCGCAAGCACCATAAGCAATCATTATCTTAGACTTTTGCCTCAAAAGTTTAGCCATGTGTTCTTGTTCGCTGTTTCTGATCCCACCGTTGAAGAAACACACGTCGATATATCTGTCAGGCATGTTCTCTACATCCTTGTATTTTATGTCCATGGCTACAGGCCAAAACACTATGTCAGCCACCTGCAAAACGTCCAGGATTTTCTCGTTAATGTCTAAGACGGCGATTTCGCAGCCTCCACAGCTAGCCGCCCAGTAAAAGGCGAACTTCAATTTTTTCTTCTCCATATTTTTCACCTTATCTGGTTTAACAGTTCTGTGGGTTTAACTCTAAGCTCGTTTAAGGCTAACTCTTCAGGCGAGAAGCCCATGGCTAGCCCTAGAAGTTGGGGATAGTGGAGAACAGGCAAATTGAATTTTTCGTTGAAAGCCCTTTCAATTCTAGGCTGGTTTACGTCGAACATGATGTGGCAGAAGGGGCAAACCGTTATGAGCGCTTGGGCGCCCACAGCCCTTACATGCTCAAGCTTTTCCTTAGCCATTTGGAACGGCACGTCCTCGTTAACGCCTATAATTGGGTTTCCGCAACACTCGGCTTCATCCATGTAATCTAGGCATTCGGCGCCAGTTAGCCTAATCAGCTCTTTAAGGGTTGTCGGATTTTCAGGATCATCTCGCCCCACATACTTACGGGGTCTTAATACGTGACACCCACTGTGCTGAGCTACACGGATGCCTGTTAAGGGCTTGGTGACAGCGCTCTTTATCCTTTCGTAGCCAACATCTTCAGAAAGCACGTAGATCAAGTGTTTAACTTCCGTTGTGCCTTTAAACTCCATGCCTATCTCCTTAAGGTATCCGTTGATTTTCTCGCGGAGCTTCTTGTCCTCCTTCAGGATTTTGTTGGTTTCGTTTAGACTGCAGAAGCATCCGTTGCAGAGCGCCAAGATTGGCAGACCAACATTTTCCGCAATGCAGAGGTTTCTCGCCGCAAGGGTTAACATTAAATCGTGATTTATAACGTCCATCGGATAGCCACAGCAGTTGTATTCCGGCATTTCCACCAATTCAACGCCAAGCTTAGCCAACACTTTCCTAGCGGAAATTTCGTAGCTTGAAAGCCTATATGGGATTACGCATCCCAAGAACAGCAGATATTTCGGATTGCTCATTTACTCTCCACCTTCACGAAAGTTTGAACCCTTTCAAGAAGGCTTGCGGATCCTGTAACCTCGAAAATCTTCACGACTTCGCCAACGTTGGGCTTTGGCAACGGCGGCAGTCCCTGCTCAGCCCGTTTTTGAAGCCTAGACTCTGGAATCTCGTAGACGAAACCGGTCTTCATTAGGTTTGTGGCCAACTCCTTGTAGACCATAGGCAAAAGGTTTTTTTCGGCTACCGCCATGTTCCGTAGAACGCGGACTATGCCGGCGATTTCAACGCCTTGTGGACAGTGGTCCACGCATGTAAAGCAGGACGAGCAGAGCCACAGGGCTTTGTCCAGCAGAAGCCTGTCCTTTAGGCCAAGCTGAACCATGCGGGCTATCCGGCGCGGTCTGTAGAATTCGCTGAACCTTGCAATGGGGCAGTCAGCTGTGCAGGTGCCGCACTGGAAGCATGCCATTATCTTTTCTGCGCCGTGCATCTTGCTCATTTTATACTTGAACTTGGGGTCAAGCTCTTCGGCTTTAATTACTGGCGGGGTGTACTCGTGAACCTTGCTTTTTATTTCGCTCATTTCTTTTCCTCCATCATTTTCAACGGGTTTGGACCAAGCTTTTTAATCTGTTCAACCATGTCCCGAACTACGGCTGCGAACTTGTCTCCCTCACTGGCGGATATCCATTCCAGCCGCACACGTTCGGGTTCAATCCCAAAATCTTTGAGCACCCTCTTTAATAGCATTACTCTCCGCAAAGCCTTGAAATTACCGCTTAAATAGTGGCAGTCAGATGGAAGGTGGCAGCCAGCCACCAGGACACCGTCAGCGCCATTCTTCAAGGCTTCAAGGATGAAAGTTGGGTCTATTCTTCCGCTACACATGACGCGGATAATGCGGATGTTCGGCGGGTACTGGATGCGGCTTACGCCAGCCAAGTCGGCGCCGGCATAGGCACACCAGTTGCAGAGGAAGCCCACAATTTTAGGCTCAAAATCTTTTTGAGCTTCGCTCATTTGGCTACCACCTCCATCTCCTTTAGGATTGCCCTAACTTGAGCCAGGATCTCCTCAGTTGTAAAGTGGCCGAGAACTATGGCTTTCGTCGGGCATGCCGTTCCACAAACACCGCAGCCCTTGCATAGCGCTTCAATAACGTGGGCAACTGTTTTGCCTTCTTTCTCCACAATTTCAATCGCGCCGTAGGGGCATAGGGATTCACAAATTCTACATCCACTACATAAATCTTCATCCACGCTTGCCACGATTCCCTCCATTTCAAGATTCTTCTTTGAAAGTATCGTGGCCGCTCTCGCTGCAGCTGCACATGCTTGTGAAATACTTTCCTCAATATATTTTGGCGAGTGGGCCATGCCGCATAGGAAAACGCCGTCCGTCTGGAAGTCAACTGGGCGAAGCTTCATGTGTGCTTCCAGGAAGAAGCCGTCCTTCGTCAGCGGCACTTTCAACATTTCAGCTATGTGCTTGTTGTCGGGGTTGGGGATTGTGGCAACGCTTAAAACAACGATGTCCGATTTGATTTCAACCTCCTGCCTAAGCACAGGCTCGTAGAAGGTTACCTTAAGCTCTCCGCCCTCATTCGACACCCTTGGCTTTCTTTCGTCTGAATAGTTTATGAAGAGCACGCCTTTGTTGGCGGCCTCACGATAATACTCCTCCTTGAAGCCGTAGCTTCTCACATCTTTGTATAAGATGAAAACCTCAGCGTCTGGGTTTAGCTCCTTGATTTTCAAAGCGTTTTTGATGGCTTGTCCACAGCAAATCCTGGCACAGTTGGGACGCTCCTCGTTTCTTGCGCCAACACACTGAATCATTACAACCTTATTGATGTTTTTGACGTTTAATTCGCCCTTGGCGATTTTCTCCTCTAATTCGTGTTGAGTCAAAACCCGAGGATCGATACCATACAAGTATTCTTTAGGCTTGTATTCAACGGCGCCTGTTGCAACAATCACCACGCCATGTTCAACAAGTTTTTCTTCGCCGCTACTTAGCCTTACCTTAGATTTGAAGTTCCCCACAAAACCATTAACGTCAACAACTTCAGCGTCCAGATAAACATGGATAAATTTGTTCTCCATAACTGCCTTCACAAGCTTCCGCAGGTGTTCTTGTGGGTCTCCGCCTTCTAGGAGGTAGTAGATTTTCCTCAAGTGCCCGCCGAGCTCTTTTTCCCGTTCCACAAGGTGAACTTCAAAGCCTTGGTTTGCAAGTTCCAACGCAGCGGTCATTCCGGCTACTCCGCCGCCTATTACGAGAGCTACGGGTGTAACGCTGACTGTTGGATTTTTAAGCGGCTTAAGCAGTCTGGCTTTAGCTACAACGGAGCGGACGAGGTCTTTGGCTTTCTCTGTCGCCGCGTCTGGATCGTGCATGTGTACCCAGCTGCACTGGTCTCGAATGTTCGCCATCTCAAAAAGGTATGGGTTTAAGCCAGCCTCCCGGAGAGTTTCTCTAAAAAGCGGCTCGTGGGTTCTGGGCGTGCAAGATGCTATAACAACACGGTTTAGGTTATACTCCTTAATTTTCTCCCTAATCCTTTTCTGAGTGTCATCTGAACATGTGTAAAGGTTATCTTCAGCATAAACAACGTTTGGAAGCTTCTTGGCGTACTCCACAACTTCCGGAACCCGCACTATCCCGCCAATGTTTATGCCACAGTGGCAAATGAAAACGCCTATGCGGGGCTCCTCTTGGCTCACGTCCAGTTCTGGCGGATACTCCTTAACAGTTATGAGCTTGCCCCGTTCCGGGGCTATTATCGCCATGGCCTTTGCTGCGGCGCCACTTGCTTGGGCAACGCTTTCTGGAATATCCTTAGGCGAGCTGAAGGCTCCGCAAACGAATATGCCCGGCCTTGAAGTTTCCAGCGGCGTGAAAGTGTTAGTTTCGCAGAAGCGGTACTTGTTGAGCTTTATGCCCAAAGCCTTGGCCAATTTCTCCACGTCTTTTGGCGGCTGCATCCCGGTGGAAAGCACAACCATGTCGAACTCTTCAATCCTCGGGGTTTCATCCTCTCCAACATAGTGAACCAGCAGGTTGCCAGTGGCTGGGTCTTCGGTTATGCTGGCAACCCTTGAATGCACAAAGCGGATACCATACTCCTCCCGAGCCCGCTTATAGTAGGCGTCAAACTCCTTCCCATAAGCCCTTATATCCATGTAGAAAATCGTGCAGTCCAGCTTTGTGGGCACGTGCTCCTTGGCAATAATGGCTTCCTTAATGCTGTACATGCAGCAAGCTGCAGAGCAGTAATTGTTCCCAAGCTGGGCATCCCGAGAACCAACACACTGGACAAAAGCAATTTTCCGCGGAATCTCGCCGTCCGAAGGTCTCAAAACAATTCCGCCGTAGGGTCCAGAAGCGCTCAGAATGCGTTCGAACTCTATGCTTGTTACAACATTCGCGTAACGCCCATAACCATACTCACTCTTAAGCCGCGCATCAAAAGGTTCAAAACCAGGAGCCAAAATCACAGCGCCCACGTTTAGAACTATTTCACTGTCCTTCTGGTCGTATTCAACGGCGTTGGCCTTACAAACCTCTTGGCACGTTCTACAACCAATGCATTTTTCGCGGTCTATTTTGAAGCGTAGTGGAACCGCTTGCGGAAATTCGACGTAGACGGCGCTTCTGTCCGTTAATCCCTTATTGTAGGTGTCTATGGCTTCCACTGGGCATTTTTGTGCACAAAGCCCGCAACCGTTACATTTCTCCTCGTTTATGTAGCGGCTTCTTTTTCGAATCTTTACTTCGAAGTTTCCAGCCTCCCCGCTTAAGCCCAGCACTTCGCTGTTCGTAATCAAGGAAATGTTGGGATGCCTCCCAGCAGCCACAAGCTTAGGAGCCAAAATACACATCGAACAATCGTTCGTCGGAAAAGTCTTGTCAAGCTGAGCCATGACTCCGCCGATGCTCGGCGATTGGTCAACCATATACACCTTAAAGCCTGAATCCGCCAAGTCCAAAGCCGCCTGAATTCCGGCAACGCCTCCGCCTACGACAAGAACTGCGCCGACTTTTCCTTCAGCCATCCCTTCATCGCACCTCCAAAGCCTTGTATAATGGTGTGTAACCTTCCACATGGTCGAGGGCTATCATGCCCTTCCGCCTCATGTTGGTTATATGCCTCAAAACAGCAGAAGGCTTAATCCCAAGGGCTTCAGCCAATTCCTTGACGGAGCGGGGCTTAATCCTTGTCAAGTAGTGGATTTTGTAGCGGATGAACTCCGCCCTAACAATATCATCTAACAAAGCGTCAAACTCTTCTTCTGGGATTTTCTCGCCATAAGCGTTCATAAATTCGGTCAGTTCCTCCTCTCTCCCCAGCAAAACGCGAAGTCTAAAGGCTGAGGCTGCCTCCTTAGCCGCTGTAAGATTAGCCAAAAGCTCCTCCTTCCCAAGCGGAGAGTTCCCAAGCTTCCAAACTTCTTCGGAAAACTCCTTGGCATAGTGGATGAAGCCTTTATCCTCCAATGGTGAGGTTAGCAGAAGCTTCAACCTTTCAGGCTCAAGCCCTGCCAAAGCCAAAAGCTTCTTCAACATTTTGACAGCACGTTCAGCGTGGAGGTTTCCGTCGACAAAGTGGCAGTCTGGAGGCTTACATCCAACAAGTAAGACGCCATCCGCCCCATTAATGAAGGTTTCCAGAACCAGTGCTGGGTCCATCCTTCCTACGCACATGACGCGGATAATGTTAACGTTGTATGGGACACGCATTTCCTCTTCGCAGAAAGCCCAATTACACATGAAACAAACAATTTTTGGCGGGTTAGAAGACTCCATTCTCATTTCACCTCTCCAAGGCTGTTAAAACCATGGTTAGAATCTGCTCGTTGGAAAGCTTCTTCATGGATATGGCTTTTTCTGGACATCTTGCAGCGCATAAGCCGCAGCCCTTGCAAAGCTCCTCATTCACCTGGGCTACGCCCTTCTCATTCTTTTTGATGGCACCCACTGGGCATATGACTGCGCAGACGTTGCAGCCAACACACTTGCTCTCATCAACAACAGCCTTGTCGCCCTCGCATAGGTCCATGCTTGCGAGGCACTCTGCGCACGGTCCACATCCCAAACAGCGGAAAGCCTCAAATCTGGCTTGACGCTTTAGCTTTTCAAGGTATTCCCTCGCCTCTTCAAAGCTTAGGCGGGGCTTCTCTATTGGAGCGTCATATCTTCGCTCCTTCTTTTCTAACAATCGCCAATCCTTAACCCAAGTGGTCTCCTCAATCTCCTCCTCCCTATCCTTCCGCAGGTCCTCACCCCTCAAATAACGGTGTATGGAAACTGCTGCACGCTTTCCAGCACCAACAGCCTCAATGATGCTTGCCGGACCAGTGACAATGTCTCCACCAGCGAAAATTCCCGGGATATTGGTTTCAAGGGTTAGCGGGTCAACTTGTAATGGTGGGCCTCGCTTTTCCTTGCTTATGAGCTCCGGCGGCAAAACTGATGTTTCAACCACTTGCCCTAGGGCTGGAATAACCATGTCCACCTCGTACTGGTGTTCTGAAAAGGCTATCGGGATTGGGCGTCTCCTTCCGCTCTCGTCTGGCTCGCCCAGGCGCATCCTCAAGCATTCAACAGCCTTAACCCTTCCATTCTCGCCAATAATCTGCTTGGGAGCCACCAGGAAATAGAATTTTATCCCATCCTTTTCGGCTAGTTCCACCTCGTGAGGAAAAGCTGGCATCTCCTCGCGGGAACGCCTATAGAGAATCATAACCTCTTTGGCGCCGAGCTTTTTAGCCATCCTCGCAGCATCGATGGCCGTGTTGCCGCCACCAATGACGGCTACCCTTTCGCCTATGGCTATTTTCTTTCCAAGGGCAATAGCCCTTAAAAAGTCAACAGCGTTTATCACGCCTTCCAGGTCTTCGCCTGGCACATTCAACTTCATGCCCAATTGTGTTCCAATAGCGAAGAAAATCGCCTTATAACCATCCCTTTTAAGGCTTTCAATTGTTATGTCTTTGCCGAATTCCACCCCGGTTTTGATTTCAACACCCACATCCCTAATGTACGCGATTTCATTTGCAACAACAAACTTTTCCAGTCGAAAGTCTGGTATACAGTAGCGCATCATACCGCCAGGCTCAGCCATCCGCTCAAAAACAGTGACAGGATAACCCAACTTTGCAAGTTCATAAGCTGCCGTCAAACCAGCTGGTCCAGCACCAATTATGGCGACTTTTTCACTGTACTTTTTGGGCACCGGTTCAGCCGCAACCCGCCCTTGTTCACGTTCAATGTCAGCCGCAAGCCTTTTCAAAGCACGTATAGCCACTGCTTGGTCAAGGTTAACCCTTGCACACGCATCTTCACATGGACTGAAGCAGACCCTTCCACAGATAGCTGGGAAGGGCATATCCCGCCTTATGACCTCAACGGCTTCTTTGAACTTGCCCCTTTGGATAAGAGCCACATAAGCTTGGACATTGACATGCGCCGGACATGCTGCTCGACAAGGAGGGAACTTCCTAACCTCTTTTAGTGATTTTTCAGTCAAAGGCCTCAGCCTTCTTAGAAGCATAATTGAATGTTAAACCAAATATATTAAGCCATCTAAACCAAGCTTAACACAAAAATAACATAAATTTTAACAGAAAAACAAGGGAAATTTAGGGGGTCACTCGTGAAGTCTTCCCTCAAGCTTGCTAACCCACTTATTGTATTCCCTTGAGCTTAGAAGGCTTTTGAGTTCCTCTTCAAGCGTCAAGGAGTTTTTGGGCTTAATTTCGACTATCCAGCCCTCGCCATATGGGTCTTCATTAATAAGGTAGGGCTTATCCTTCAATTGTTCATTAACCTTAACAATTTTGCCGCTTACAGGTGAGTATAAGTCAAACATAAACATCCAGGTTTCAGCCACACCGAAGGGCTCCATTTTGGATATTTCCTTCCCAACGGGTTCAGTCATAATATTTGCAATGCCCTTAAGGTGCCTCTGAGCGTAGTCTGAAACACCCACGCGGATGTTCCCTTCAGGAGTTATTTGCGCCCAAGTGTGCTTCGGCGTGTATAGTAGCTGTTCTGGAATTGCCAAAAGCTCTTCACGTTTGGCGGCTGGAATTCCCTCAGCCCTCATTAGCTCTTCCAGGCGTAGCCTTATGGCTTCTGAGACGAACTCCGATATGCTCCGGTAACGCCCTGTTCTGAGGACTCTCTCGATTTCCTTTATCAGCTCTTGCCTTATACTTACAGTCTTCCACTCAGGCATTTCACATCAACCTCCTTTACATTTGCGCGATATATAGAGCAAAGCGAAAGATATATATTTAGCGTAAATAGAAAATATACAATAAATAGATGTGCTAGAGTAAATACCATAAATAGAGGGAAAACATTGGAAATTAGAAAAGTTCAAAGAGTAGGACGCTCAACAATGACAGTCTCGCTTCCAAACGAGTGGATTAAAGAACACGGCATAAAACCAAGAGACCTTCTATTCATAATGCCCGAAAGGGATGGCTCTCTAAAAATAATGCCAAGGCATGTAGCCCAGAGGGAAGAAGCCGAAGAATACATTGTGAATGCTGATGTATGCGACGAGCCTGGAATGCTGGAAAGGATTATTGTCGGAAGTTACATTCTGGGGCGAGACGTCATACGGGTTGTTTCATCGAGCCGCATAAGTAAAAACCACATAGACGAAGTGCGGAGGATAGTTCAAAAGCTCATCGGGCTTGGAATTCTCGAAGAGACGCCGAAAATCATACTTTTACAATGCTCAATAGACTCCACAAAGTTTAAGCTTGACATGCTCATCCGGAGGCTTGCCCTCATAGCCTCAACAATACTTTCAGAGGCAATGCAGGGCTTCAAAGAGAAGAAATACGACATTGTTGAAGAGGCTATGGCACGGGAAGACGAGGCTGACAAAATATACTATTTGGCGGTGCGCCTCCTCCTATCCACCCAGGTAAAGCCAGCCATAGCCGAGGAAGTTGGCATGGTGGACGTGCTTTTCATACCAGCAGCAAGGCTGATCCTGCAGTATTTAGAGTTAGTTGCCGACTATTCTGAAGACCTCGCCAGACAAGTTCTTGAGATGGAGGTTTATAGGAATAGGCTTCCCGAAGATGTTGTTGACAGGATATTCCACTTAAGCGAGCTAACCCAAACCATTCTCCAGAAGTCTATTGAGTGTATTTTCACAAGGGATTTGAAGGTGGCAAACCAGCTTTTGGAGATGAGGAAAGTGCTTGAAGTGGACTCTAACAGGCTTATGAGGGAAGCCCCGGAAATCCCATATATTCGCTCAATTCTCTCGTGCTTAAGCAAGATTGCCGACAAAGGTGCAACAATAGCTGAAATAGCCATAAACAGAGCCCTAGAAGACCCGAGTAAGTATGTCGGCGATGTTGTTCGAGCAGTTAAGCACGTTAGAACATTGCCCTTGACTATTGGAAAGAAATAGCTTTCAAAAAGATAATGCATCATTCAGCTATGCTTAAAGTAACAAAGTTAAAATAGTATGAAATGTAAATATTAATAGAGAGGAAGACGTCATGAGTGATGATTTTGAAGAGGCCTTAAGGAATATAGACGTCTTCTGTAAAGTTTTAGCTAAAAAATTGGTGGAAAGCCTTAAGGATGAAGAACCTCAGGGCGAGAACCCTCTAGAGCCAATGGATAAACTCTTGAAAAAGAAGTATGTTATTGAAGAAAGGTTTGAGGAAAGCCCAACCGCAAAACATTTTATTCCATTACCCCATGTTGAAGAGCCCCTAATAGACATTTTTGAAGATGAAAACTACGTTAAGATCTTGATGCAGTGCCGCTGCAAGGACCAGCGGGTAACCCTCCACAAATTTAATGATGGCTTACAAATATGCCTAGAAAACACTTGCTGGAAGCTTAACCTTCCAGTTGATGAGCTACGGGTGGAAAACATAGTTATGAAGTGCAACAATAATGAGGCTTTGGAGGTGGAGATTCCAAAGCTGAAATCAACAGTGAATTACAGAAATTAAGTGCTAACGCCTATACTGTCACGCCTTTCTGCCTAATCCTCCTTCGACAAGCCTCTTCCTCAGCGCATTTTGCACACGTGTAAATCACGTCAAACTCGCTCTTGTTTGGATTTTCAGGATTAACAATGAAGACAAAACATTCCTCGCCCTTCTTTATGGCGCCACCACAACAGAAGCACTTATGCTCTTTAAGGGCTGTAACCTTCATTCGGGCATCCTCAAAACCTAATGCGGATTGCTCCGCTTTTAACATTTTCTAATCAGTTTCACACAGCCAGTATGGTGCCAACCCTTCAGCATAAATTAGCAAACAACCTAAATCTTACTGGTGTAAAGCGCATGCGCAACAAGTATTTATGTTTTCTCCGCAACCTTTCTCAATCCCCAAAATTCTACATAGTTCAGTGTAAACCTTTTTTGTAGTAACATTTTATAGCTTTTTATGTAGTATAAATTTGTGGTATATATGGCTAAGTACGTTACTGTTTCAGCTAAAATAGACGCAGAGTTGAGACGGAAACTCGCTGAATTGGGAATAAAACCTTCTGAGGTTATTAGAAGATCCCTTCAAAGGGAGGTTGAAGAAAAAATGAAGGAAATGTTCTACAGAAAGGTTGAGGAGGCAAGTGAGATAATATCCGGAGTTGGAAAGGATACATGGGTGAGGGCCATAAGGGGGGCAGGGAGGAACGATGAATCTTTTTGACTCTTCATCCATGATAGTTCTCTGCGGGGAGAAGAAACTGGACAAGCTTCTAGAAGGATGGACAATAAACCTGGCGTACTATGAGCTTGGAAACGCCGTTTGGAAGCAGTTTAGCATCCATAAGAAAATAACCAAAGGCGAAACAGAAAAAGTTTTGGACACCTTGGCAGAAGCCTTCAAAAGGCTTAAAAAGCCGAAAAACGAGGACGCCCTGGAAACTTTAAGGATAACCTCCGAAGAAAATTTAACATTTTACGACGCCTCATACATACAAGCAGCTATAAAAAATGGCTTAACCCTAGTCACAGACGATGAAAAACTCCTCAAAAAGCCAAAAAATACACCAAAGCAATAACAAGCCAACAACTCTAAAAACTTATAAGGCTAAGGCTTCAGCTTGTGTCAACTTCTAGCTTCATGCTGAAGTTCAACACCACTCTTTCCAACACTGGAGAGCAAACCTTTAATTCCAGCCACTCTAAGCACCGTAATTTAAAAAGGGGACAAAGATATAAAACCTTTAGGAATTAAGAACCAAACATGTCCAGCTCATTAAAGTACCTTAAATGCTTAAATACGCTCCAAGTAGTTCACACGGTAAGTACGGTGTTTAATCCTTCAGCATCGGCTATCTCATATATTCTTTTATCGCCTGTAAAGAGTTTCACGGCGTTTACAGCTTTTGCAGATGCTACCTGAAGGGCATCAGCCTGATATACATGATGCTTTTCAAGAAGCATCCAGCACTCAATAAGCAACTTAAATCTTACTGGTATAAGCCTCAATACTCCAAGCCTAATCAGTCTTCTCGTTTCTAAGAGGAATCGATTTTTAGCTGTTAAGAAACTTTTGCCGTCAAGTATGCCCCTTGAATGGGCTTTGTCAAAGGCGCCGAGCACTTCACCTATATTCCAAGAGCTAAAGGCAATTATTAACTCTCCAGAATAAGCCTTAAGGTAAATGTCCCTAACAATGTTGCTTCCAGGCTCTTTAACATATCTTTTAACCAAACTGCTTGAGTCAAGATAAGCTACCTGCTCTCTCATCCCTCATGGACCTCACAAAAATGCTCACAAGTCCATCTTTGGGCTTGACAGGCTCAAAATCTATCTCGCTGGCTTTAGCCTCATTCACCCCTTTAAGAGCCTCGTCAAGCAAATCTTCAACAAGCTCCTCTCTTATAAGTTCTTCAAGGGCTTGACTTACTTCGAGACCTCTCCTGGCTAGACTTAACTTATATTTTTCCCAGAGTTCCTTGTTAACATATATGCTTGTTTTTACCTTAACTACCGCAATACCTCCTATACTGAATATACCTAAATCCGTATTTAAATTTTCAGCAAACCCCCGATCAAAGAGAAAATACAATGAATGAAAGTTGGAATTTAAGAAGGTTTTAGCTTATTTTCTCCAGAACTTTGTCTAGTTTTACTTTGTGGAAGTCTAAGGCTAGCTCTTTTGGTTCTACTCCTAGGCTTAGGCTTAACAGTTCAGCGTAATGAATTATTGGCATGTTGTATTCTTCCTTGTATGTGGTTTTTATTAGCATTTGTCCAAGGTCCAGTGTAAGGAAGCAGAAGGGACAAAGCGTTGATATGCAGTCTGCTCCGGCGTTGTGGGCGTTTACAATTTTGTCTCTTGCTATGGCTAAAGCTATATCATCAGCGTAGCCCCTCAAAAGGCCTCCACAGCATCGCAGCTTATTTTTGTAGGGTACGCTTTTGGCGCCTAAAACCTCAATTAAAGTGTCAAATATGCGGGGGCGTTCTGGATCGTCAAAGCGTAATAGTTCGCTTGGCCTCAGCAAGTGGCATCCAGAGAAGGCTGCCACTTTAAGCTTGTCTAAGGGTTTGACAACGTTTTGTTTTAGGCTGTTTATGCCGACATCGTTCATTAGCACTTGTAGATAATGCCTAACCTCTTTTATGCCCTTGAACTCTTTTCCAGCGTTCGCCAAGATTTTGTTTACTTTTTCGCGGAGTTGTGGCTTTTCTTTTAGGAGGCGATTAGCTGTTGCTAGGGATTCGAAGCATCCTGTGCAAAGCGTGACTATGTTTAGGTCTGCTTCTTCTGCTAGGCATATGTTGTAAGCGGCTATTGCCAAGCTTGTTTCTAGGTCTATGGATCGCAATGGCGGGGGTGCGCAGCACGTCGTTCCCTCTAAATCTATGAGCTCTATGCCGAGTTTTGTTAGGGCTTTTCTTGCTGCAAGCTCGTAGTGGGGTTGGCGGGCTGGTATTGTGCATCCCAAAAAGAGCGCGTAGCTTGTCATCGATTTGCACCTTCCTTTCTAAACATGATTTTGTCGAAGCCTGTTGCCGCAAGAATCTTTTTCAGGGCTTCTATGCCGGCCGGCTTTAATGGCGGCAAACCGTAGTCCGCCCGTTTTTTCTCTAGGAATTTTGATATGGGCACTATGCGTCCCTCGCTTGTTAGCCCGGCTGCAAATTCCGTGTATATGGCCGGTATGTTGCCTTCGCGTATAGCCATGTTTCTTAAAGCGTATATTATGTCGGCAACTTCAACTTTTTGGGGGCAGCGTTCTTGGCAGTTGTAGCATGAGGCACAAAGCCAAATAGCATCGCCTTTTAGAACTTCTTCCCTCTGCCCTAAAAGGGCCAGTCGTATTATTTGGCGTGGATTATAGCGTTCTTCTGCTGTTCTTGCAACTGGGCATGTGCTGGCGCATGTTCCACACTGGTAGCAGCGGGTTATTGTTTCTCCGCCGAGTCTGCTGGTTATCTCCCTTGTGAAGTCTATGTTTGGAAGTTTTTCGGTCTTCTCTTCAGCCATTTTTGCTCTCTCCTCTTGAGGTTTTTGCTTAAGTTAGGCCAGTTGGAGAAAGCCTAGCCTTTCCACTCTTTCGGTCATGGTTTTGGCGGCTTCTGCGAACTTGTCGCCTTCGATGAAGACTAGGTTGAACATTTCAAGCCTTTCTGGTTCTATGCCGCAAGCCCCAAGCAGAGCCTTTGCCAACTCCACTTTTTGTTTGGCTTTTTGGCTTCCAACCTCATAGTGGCATCCGTCTGGTTTGCATCCCACAACCATAACGCCTTGGGCTCCAGCCTTAAAAGCCTC
>Ga0209225_1000904_pt1 | contig 31412 bp, 24 predicted proteins | sample WasSprMetagenome_FD_184732 | JGI IMG/M metagenome (GOLD analysis project Ga0209225, IMG submission 184732) | Sulfidic aquatic microbial communities from Washburn Spring, Yellowstone National Park, USA - WS (SPAdes) (version 3) | ecosystem: Environmental > Aquatic > Thermal springs > Hot (42-90C)... | reverse complement strand
AGCTGTAAGGTGCCATGAAATTGGCCTGGCAGGAAAAGGCCTCAAAAGCAAAGAACTCCAAGAGCTTTCTGGGATTCTTTTTCCTCAGCCACCTTGAAGTTAGGACGGAGGGAACGGCTGTTACTTCTTTTTCACCACCCAGAGTCTTGGCGAGTTTGTAAAACAAAACTTGTTTCCTCTTTGGCGGATAGCCGAAATTGAGCTCGAAAGTGACGAAGTCCACGTGTTTGGCGAGCGGGAAGTAGAAGGGGAGGAGCTGGGCGAAGTTTCCCGTTATCTCAATTTTTCTGCCTCTTTTTCTCGCGTATTCCCTAGCATGATTGACCAGCTCTGAAAAGGTTCTCTCGGAGCTCTTGGTTTGTGCTATTCGGTACTCCAGCCAGAGCGGGAAATACTTGACGAGCAAGTGGGCACGCAGGGGATCCGTGAGCCTGAGGAGCAGATATTTTCGCAACGAGAAGCGCCGGGAGTCAATTCCAAGCCTTTTGACACCTTCCTCCCCATACTTCTCCAAAAGGTGCTTTAGAAAGTTCTCGGAGCAATATTTGCAGTACCCCGCACCGCACCATATAGATTCCACAGGGGTCACGGTCTCATCGACTTGAATGCCATAAGCCCCGTAGTCTATCTGCAACTCGATGACGCGCTTCAGGTAGGTCAACCAGTGGGGACTGTTTCTACACATGACGAAACAGGAGTAATTCCTGCGGAAGGGCGGGCGGATCCAAAGAGCCCAAGGCTTGGTCCCAAACAGGCTTCGACAGGCACAAGCATCTATTAAACTCGGCACTTCCTTTCCGCTCTCTTGGAACCTCTGAGGAAAATAATCCTCCCATCTTCCGAGTTCCGGAAGCCTATTCTGATAAAAGGCATCGAGCCCATAGTTCGCTTCTTTTTCCCCGCCTCTTTGCATCCAAGAAGCGATTTTTCCGTTTTGCAAACCGATGAGAATGTTATCATAGCCTTGCGCCTCCCAGAGAACGGCGAAGACCTTGATGCCTTCTTTCTCACACGTCCGTATGAACTCCCGGTCGTTCATTCCTCCCTTTTTCCAAGGCCTTTCTCCCTCGGCTTCAAGTCGAAGGAGCGGAAGACCGGCCACACCCGATCCAAGTGCGGACCAAAGCAGACATTCCGCTTTCAGTTTTTTCATGTCTCTGATGGTTTGCTCTGTTTTAGGTGAAAGAAACGCACATACGGAGTTCTCATTCGGATCATAAGTCGAACACATGGAGAAGATGCGATACACCATCTCAGTTTTTGGAAGTAGGGCTCGATTAATCCACTTTGTAGTAACAAACCTTTAGCCGGGGGTCGTAAATCTTAGGTTCGGGAAGCCTGGCAGCTTCCTCGGGCGAGATTCCATCCGCCCTTCTCCACCCGTGCATGAGGGCGTTCGCCTTGAAGCCGAAGTCCAGCTTCTTTAGGATACAGAGCGTCTCCCCCTGCAGTTTGTAGGTCTTTTCCAGGAGGCACTTCATGTCCCGCTGAAGAGCATGGGTCTTCTCAAGCAAGCATTTCATGTCCCGCTGGAGTTGCTTGATTTCGTTCAGGAGCTTCAGGGTCTGAGAGTTCGTGTTTTCGATGACCTTCTGCGTTTGGAGGTTCATTTCCCTGACGATTTTTTGCGTTTGTCTGCCACTCAACCAGACCGAAACCAAAATCGGCAGCGTAATGGCAAAGAAATTTCCGATGAAGTACGAGCTGGTTAGGACCTCCATCCAAGACATTTGATTCTCCCTCCTTTTTGGCTTTCCATCGTTGGGGTTTTGTTCAAAACCCTTTTTAAAGAAAAAACGGCACTGTTTTTTAGTCTTGAACCACAAGCGGTGATGGTCGAGTTTTGGTACGAGTGCATAGAATGTACCCAAAAGTTTGACCGCTCTGAGCGTTTATACACCTGCCCCCGATGTGGGGGGCTGCTTGAAATAGAACTGGATTTATCCGAGCTCGTGGAGGAACTTTCGAGAACCCCCCTCCATGGACCCCCTTCGGTGTGGAAATATGCGGCTTTCATGCCCATTGAGGACCGCTCAAAGATCGTCACCCTAAGGGAAGGAGGAACCCCTCTCTATCGGTGCGAGAGACTGGCGAGGACGCTTGGTATCAGGGAACTTTACGTGAAGTACGAGGGCGCAAATCCGACTGGCTCCTTCAAGGACAGAGGGATGACGGTGGGAGTGACAAGGGCACTCGAGTACGGGGCGAAAACCGTTGCCTGCGCTTCCACAGGTAACACTGCGGCTTCTCTAGCGGCGTATGCGGCAAAGGCAGGACTCCGTTGCTTGGTCTTGTTACCAAAGGGGAAGGTCGCCCTCGGGAAGCTCGTTCAGGCCATGATTTATGGGGCGGAAATAATAAGCATTCAAGGGAACTTCGACCAAGCACTGGACTTGGTGGAAAGGTTGTGCAACGAGAGATCCGATATATACCTCTTAAACTCGGTCAATCCTTTCAGGCCACAAGGACAGAAGAGCATAGGCTTTGAAATCGCCGACGAACTCGGATGGGAGGCTCCCGATAGAGTGGTAGTACCCATGGGGAACTGTGCCAACATTTGGGCGATTTACAAAGGTTTCTGGGAACTGCGCGAGGTTGGACTTTTGAAAAACATCCCGCGCATGACCGGCATTCAAGCCGAGGGGGCAAAACCCATCGTCGACGCCATAAAGAGGGGCTTGGACAGGTTCATACCAGTTCCAAATCCGGAGACCATAGCGACCGCCATCAGAATTGGGAACCCCGTGAACGGTCCAAAAGCCATCCGAGCGATAAGAAGATCCGGTGGAACGGCTGAAAGCGTAACGGACGAAGAAATAGTGGAGGCACAGAAGCTTTTGGCAAAGCTTGAGGGAATTGGGGTGGAGCCTGCCAGTGCTGCTACCATTGCCGGCTTGAAGAAGCTGCTCGAAAACGGGGAAGTGGGAAAAGATGAAAGAGTGGTTTGTGTGGCGACGGGTAATGTTTTGAAGGACCCTGAGGAAGTGTTGAGAATCTCGGGGAGTGTGAAAGAAGTGCCGGCCGACTATGAAGAGCTCCTGCAGGTGATATGATGAAGGAGGTCAGGGAAATCTTCCAGTATTTGGACAAACATCAGAGGTGGTTCAGGGAGTGTTTGCCCCTAGTAGCGAGCGAGAATTTGACCAGCCCTGCCGTTAGACTGGCACTCCGCTCCGATTTCCAGCACCGATACGCAGAGGGCTTACCAGGCGAAAGGGTCTATGCAGGCTGCAAGTACATTGATTTAGTTGAGCTGAAGGCGATTGAGCTGGCAAAAAAACTCTTTGGCGCCCCTCATGTGAACGTACAGCCGGTTTCGGGGGTGACTGCCAACCTCGCTATGTATACCGCTCTGACTCAGCCGGGAGACACCATGATGTGCCTTCCCATCCCTTGCGGGGGGCACATCAGTATGGGGAAGAAAGAACTGGGTGGGACAGCGGGGGCAGTGCATGGGTTAAAGATCGAATACTGGCCCTTTGACGAGGAGCGGATGAACATCCATGTGGAGAGAGCGGCGGAAAAGATAAGGGAAGTTAGACCCAAGCTAGTGCTTTTTGGTGGTAGCGTTTTTCTTTTCCCCCATCCAGTGGCCGAACTCAGCAAGGTGGCAAAGGAAGTGGGCGCGAGAGTGGCGTACGATGCGGCCCACGTGATAGGGTTGATTGCGGGAAAGCAGTTCCAGAATCCGCTAGCAGAGGGGGCAGAGGTGGTAACCTGTAGCACACACAAAACCCTACCGGGACCCCAACATGGAATGATTCTCTGCACAGAGGAGCTTGGACCGGCAATAGACAAGGCTGTCTTTCCAGGTGTGGTGAGCAATCACCACCTTCATTGCGTGGCAGCCCTTGCCATCGCTTTGGCAGAAATGCTGGAGTTTGGGGAAGCATACGCAAGACAGACAATAAAGAATGCGCAAGCTCTTGCGAAATCGCTCTACGAGAGGGGATTGAAGGTTCTGTGTCCTGAGCTCGGTTTCACACGCTCACACCAAGTTTTGGTGGAGGTCACGGAATTTGGGGACGGCGGAAAAGTGGAGGCACTTTTGGAGAAGGCCAACATCATCCTGAACCGCAATCTTCTTCCTTGGGATTTAAGACAAGGGAGGCACTTCAGAAACCCGGGTGGGATTAGGATGGGAACGGCAGAGGTGACAAGACTAGGAATGAAGGAGACGGAGATGGATAGGATAGCGGAATTCATCGTAAGGGTTCTGAGGGGCGAGCCTGCGGAGAAGGTGGCAAGAGAGGTAGCGGAGTTCAGAAAAGACTTCCAGACCCTCCACTACTGCTTTGAACCCGGGGAGGCCTACGAACTCCTTTACAGTTGAAAAAAAATAGGCGCCGTTTTTCCTTTAAATACAAAATTCTTCCAAACCTCAACGATGGAAAGGCAAAAAGGAGGGAGAATCAAATGTCTTGGATGGAAATCCTGACCAGCTCGTACTTCATTGGAAATTTCTTTGCCGTGACTCTCCCAATTCTGGTTTCAGTCTGGTTGAGTGGCAGACAAACGCAAAAAATCGTCAGGGAAATGAACCTCCAAACGCAGAAGGTCATCGAAAACACAAACTCCCAGACACAGCACGTGATTTGCGAGATTGTACAGAACACCGCTACCCAGACACGACAAATCATCGAGAACACGAACTCTCAGACTTTGAGACTCCTGAGCGAAATCAAGCAACTGCAGGGGGATATGAAGTGCCTCCTGGAAAAGACCCACAAGCTTCAGGAGGAAACCCTCTGTATCCTGAGGAAGCTGGATTTCGGCTTCAAGGCTAACGCCTTCATGCACGGGTGGAGAAGAGCGGACGGGATCTCGCCTGAGGAGGCGGCCAGGCTTTCTGAACCCAAAGTTTACGACGCCCAACTAAAGGTTTGTTACTACAAAGTGGATTAGCGAAAGGAGTTTCCTCTTTATAAGCGGGCTCCCAACAAAAAACGGGATGCAAAAGTACGACATCGTCGTTGTGGGTGCAGGCCCAGCTGGCCTTTCCTTTGCTAGGGTGGCTTCTGCAGAGGCGAAGGTCCTCGTTTGTGAGATGCAGGCCTCACTCGGTGGAAACACGCTCTCGACCTGGTTACCGATTGATTCTCTGCCTGTCGAGCTTTCTAGGGCGGTAGTACAGAAGACAAAGAGGGCCGTGGTGAAGGGACCCAAGTCTCAGGTAACCTGTCAGTTTCCCGGGGCGGTCCTGGACTGGAAGTGGGTGGTCAGACTGCTTGCCCTAGAGGCGAGAAGGAAAGGTGCGGAAATATGGACAAGCAGTCCGGCCAAGGAGCTTCTTCTCAAGGGTGACAGAGTCATTGGTGTGAGGTTGGAAGCGGGCTCCTGGAGGGAGGAGATTAAAAGTGAGGTGGTGGTTGATGCCAGCGGCTGCTCTGGGGAGTGGGCTGGGCTCCTCGCGAGACTCCTAGGGCGAAAGCCGAAGCCCGAGGAAATAGTCTTTTCCGCCGAGCACCTTTTGGCTGGTGCGGATGCTGGTGATTCGGTGGAGTTTCACTTCAGTTCCTACTTTGCGCCCCTGGGGAATGGTTGGGTTTATCCCTTTGGTGAAGGGTTTGCAGTGGCGGGAGTTCAGGGGGTGAGGATACATCCTGAGGCCTCTCTCGATGAGTTCGTTTCCCTGGTTCCAGGACTTGCCAAATCAACGCCTGTTGCCTCGACAAGAGGGAGAGCGGTGGATGCCTCTCTCGAGACCCTCTGCTCAAATGGGATAGTAGCTGTGGGTGGCGCATCCTGGAGATTGCTTGCTCTATCCCGGGGCGGTCTCCTTCAGGCCATCAGAATGGGCGAGCTCGCCGCCGAGGTGGTTTTGGATGCTCTGACGGAAGGTGACGTTTCCAGGGATGGTCTCTTGGAGTATGAGAGGAGGTGGAGGAAGGAGCTGGGTCAGGAGTTCGAGCTGGAAAGGGAGGTCTACTCAATCCTTTCCCGATCTTGGGACCAAAATGTGGAGCGTATGTTGGAGAGGATGGGAGGGTCGGAGCTGAGGGAATTTGTGAAATTACTCGCTGGGGTTCAACTGGAGAAGAGTGCGAAGAAGATTTTGGAGGTGCTGGGCTGAGAGGATGCGGTGCCCCTCCTGCGGTTCTACCGCCATTTTCCGCGACTCCGTGAGGGGGGAAGAAATCTGTACGAGGTGCGGCTTGGTGATTCTAGAGAGGATTCCTGAGGAGAGGAGGGAATTCCACGAAGTCAACATCTGTGCCGATGTGAGCGTCGGCGAGGATCCTTCCCTCCACGATTTCGGTTTGGGCAGCGAATTCAGCATTCCCATGGATCTTTCCCCGAGCACGAGGGCCAAGCTTAGGAGGATGAAGAGGATGCAGGCAAGATCAAGAGTAAGCGGGTGGGAAGAGAGGTCCCTCCGGAGCGCCCTAATGACCATTGGCAGTCTTTGCAGGGAACTCGGCCTACCGCCCGAAATAAGGAGGGAAATGAGTTATCTCTACAGAAAGGCGAGAGCTAGGGGTTTGACGGTTGGAAGGAATGGATTTCTCCTCTCCGTTGCCCTTTGTCACATCGTCTGCAGAATGAGGGGCTTTCCACAGAGGGAGCGGGACATGCTGGAGTTCTTGGCGAAAAAGGGGATGGACATGGAAAAGGTGAGGAGGACTTTCAGAAAGATGGTGAGGGCTCTATGTGAAGGTCTGGGTCTGAAGCTACCTTCCCCCACCGCACTTGATTATGTGGACAGGTATGCCTCTTTTCTCAGGCTGCCGCTTGAGGTAGTTGCGAGGGCCAGGCAGATGTGCCTAGAGGTGAAGGGGAGGTCCCCCCACCTGCTCGCCAGCGCCGCACTATATCGCGCGGCTAGGGACTCGGGTCTCAGGTTGAGTCTTCGCCAGATAGTTGAGCTCACAGGAGTAAGTCTCTCAAGTCTTTCTCGGACAGCTGCCCAGCTTGAAAAGTTGGGATGATGATGTTCCCCACCTTTCTAGTCTTCCCCTCTAGGTGAAGTTTCCCAGTAAGGGCGGCCAATACCGCATCTATTTCGTGTTCGCTCGGGCTCCGCAGAGGATAGATTTTTCTTATCCGCCTCAGCCATTCGCTCCTCTCGTCCGTCCTAAAGAGGATCAATCCGGAAGTTCGCGGATGGATTTCAATGACTTTGGTTTCCCCCCTCAACTTGGCGGCCAGCCTCATCCCTCTCCTCGTGAGCGATTTCATGCCAGAGAAGAGGGGTGGAAAGACCCTAAAACCCATTCTGATTAATTTTTTATCGCCCTCTCTCAGCCCCCCCTTTCTCGGAAGGCTTAGGGGAGCATCTATTGCTACGAGCTTCACGCCCCCGCAAGCCGATAGAATCTCCTCGTCGGTGAAGAGAATACAGGTTTGAAGCTTTTGGTCGAGGAAGGCTACACCAGTGGGTCTTTTTTCACTTCCAGCTAGGTCCAAGCCGACGATCAATATATCCTCATCCGTGCCAGGGGTTTCGAAAGGTGTCGCCTCGCTCGAGGCGGAACCTCGTAGATGCCGGGGAGGATCTTTCTCTCCTCCTCCACGATTTCGCATGAATCCTTCCCAGCCCTCTCCCCGCACTTTGGGCAGGAGAATCCCTTTCCCTTCCCCTCCGACTTCATCCTCTTCCCGCACTTGGGGCATCTCGGGTTCAGTTTTTTCAGCGAGGGTGTTAAGTGCAGAATCTCCAATTTCTCCAAGTTTATGGTCAGGGGCAGGCCTTGTCTCTGCTTGGCCGCCCCATATACTCTTACCCTGTCACCTACTCGAAGGGAGGAAACGATGTGCCTGAATTTCTTGGTGGGCTCGTATGCGGCGCAGTCGAGTTCTGCTGTTCCATCCGAAAGGGAGAAAATGACATGGCCTCCTGGAATGACATGAGGTTGGCGGGAAACGTTCCCCTCCGCAATGACCGACATGAGGGGCTTCACCCCCTTCAGGCTCGAGACCTTTACGAGATGCTCATCGGTCGCCTGGTTGGTTTGATAGATTTGATAGAAGTCAATCGGCTCGAGGGCTTTTACCATGGAATGGGCCTCGAGCACCGCTTCCGGACTTTCCCCCCTTATTCCGTAAAGCACAGGGCAAGGAGTGTGGGGAGTGATTCTGATCTCTCCAGTCGTTGGATCCAAGTTGTCAAAGGTTCTGGGAAAGGTTCTTTTGTCCATTTCAATTACCGAGGATGGGTCGATTCTCCTCGGCTTCCCCCAAAACTCTGGTTTCCTGTAGGCTAGGAGTTCGAAAGTGAAATCTCTTAGCGGGTGCCCAATGGCCGCAAGTGCCCCTATAATTCCTCTGCCAAGCTTGAACTTATGGATTTCGGCTCCGATTCTTTCAGCCAACTTCTCCGCCTCCTCCAGCGTGACGACTTCCTGCACGGTTCTCCTCGAGAAATCCTGTAGCTCTGGTCCTACCTCTCCGGTGTAAAAAACCACGCCAGGATTGGTGGAGTCCACCTCCAGTTCGGCTAGCTCTTCTACCGTTTGGAGGGCGATTTCCCTCGCGGTCGGCACGTCCTCGCAAAGAATGCAGATGGCACAGTTTCCCCTCGTCTTCCAAGGTATGTTGGGGTTGAGTCGAATGAGATGGGGAAAATCGAAGACTTGAATTCCTCTCTCCTTCAACCTTTTCACGATTACTGCACCCACATAGGTGGTGCACATGCCCTTGCGGGAATCTGTATCATCTAGACCGATTCTTAGGATTCCCATCTCAATGTTCGCGTTACGCAGAATTGATTAACACCGCGAGCGAGAAATCCCATCACTCTTCAGGGGTGGGATGAGAGCGAGCGACCGCTAACACCCGAATGTACATTTCTGTCATTACACTTACTGCTCACTCTCTCTATCGTTTTACAGGATGCCATCAACCAGAGAAGGCCAGAGTAAGGCTGGCTAAGGCTTACGAGAAGCTTGTGAACCAGAGGGACGACTTCCTCCACAAGCTCTCCCGCTTCTACGTGGAAAACTACGACCTGATTGCCGTGGAGAGACTGAACATCTCAGGGATGGTAAAAAACCACAACCTCGCCCAGAAGATCCTGGATGCCTCCTGGGGAAAGTTCCTCCACATGCTCTCCTACAAGGCTGAGAGAGCTGGTAGGAGGGTGGTGGAGGTGGACCCCAGGGGCACCTCTCAAAACCTCCCGGAGGGGTTCGACAGGGACTATGTAGCCGCCTGTCGAATCCTCTCCCTAGGACTGGGGCGGCCCGAAGTAACGCCTGTGGAGATGGGGCCCCTACTCCGCGTCCCGGCCTCTGCCGTGGTCGCGGGGCAAGTCCCGTCGCTGAGGCAGGAAGCCCAACTCTTTAGGGGTGGGTAGCTCACGTTAGATCCCCACAGGCGCAACGAGTTTCGTGGATCAAATCATAGAGCTCCCCAAATCCTTCCCCGGTCAGTGCGCTAACCCAAGCTATTCGAGCAGGGAATCTAAATTGTAACAACATGCTTGAAAGATGTGAAACGAGGTCCGACAAGACTCCCTCGGCCGGCTGAGGGCTCTCCAGCGCTTTTTGCAATTTCTCTTTTTCGACCATGTCCACCTTGTTAAGAGCACTTATTGTCGAAACGCCCATTCTGAGCCCAATGGAGATCCCAAGAAGCTTGATGAAGGTGCCTCCAAAGGGCTGGAGCACGATTTTCGCATCCATCAGAAAAACGCAAACGGTGAACCCTTCCAACAGATGAGTTATCTCTGGCCCCCCATGGAAGAGGAACACCTCCATCTGTCCAGGAGTATCCACTATTCTAACGTCCCCTTTGAGTGAGTTCATTCGCCTAGCGAATTCAAGTGCTTCTTTCTCCAATAATTCGCAGGCTTTTATCATCGCCCCGTTGGGACCCAGTCCCTCTTTCTCCATCAGTTCGGAGAGGGTAAAGTAGTTTCTGATATCGAAGTCTGGTGTATAAGGAATGGATTCGCAGCCTGGGTCTAAGTTTATGTAAACTGGTTTCTCCCCCATCTCCTTCTCGAGCCAGTTTCCGAACCTTGCGGTGATTAGGCTCTTTCCAGCTCCGGCAGTCCCGAGAAAGATGATGTTCAGGTCGCTCAAAGCCTCTTTGACATATATGGTCCGTCCTTTTCAAACCCAAACCTTCTATAGTAGTTCTTGACGCCCAGGCCTGAGAGGACCACGAGCTTTCTCGCTCCCTCTCTTCTCGAGAGCTCCTCCGCCTCCTTTATGAGCCAAGTACCGAATCCCCGATGTTGCCAGGCCCCGTTTGAAGGCTCAGCCCCAACAGGAACCATCTCTCCAAAAACTTGAAGTTGTCTTATCACAGCTGCCTCTTTCACCTCTTCTCTGTGCGCGTTTTTGGAGGGTAGTCTGAGTCTCAGAAGTCCCACGAGGGCGTCACCCTTCTCCAGCGTCAAAAAGAATTCTTTCCCCCCACCTGCTTCATAGCTTTCAACCTTAAACTCTATTTCTCCTTCCGGAATCTTTCCGGTTCTGTATACGACATGTCCAATTTCTCTACATCTTATACATCTGCATCCGTCTCCCATTAGCCGGTGTACGACCATTCGGAGATCTCCTCTCTTCGGACCGGCAACAGTCAAGTTCAAGGGGATATCTCTGAGAATCCTATGGATTCTAACCCATCGGGGAACCATCCTCTTTATCTCCGCTAGGAGTTTGATGAGCTCGTCTTCTGAGTAGGGTAAATACTCTCCTCTCTTCCACATCTCATATAGTTCGGTTCCCGGCAGAACCATAGTCGGATATATTTTTACTCCATCGGGTCGGAAGGCAGGATCTCCAAAAATTTTCCGGAAGGCCTCCAGATCCCTCGTGGACGAGGATCCGGGAAGGTTGAGCATCATGTGGTATGTTATGGCAAATCCTGCATCACGAGCCAATCTAGTGGCCTCCTCAACGTCTTTCACGGTGTGTCCCCTCTTGATAATTTTGTATATGTCATCGTCTGGGATCTGTACACCCAGCTCCACTCTTGTCCCGCCGAGCTTTAGCAGCAAATCAAGGTGCTCGGAACGGCACCAGTCGGGTCTCGTCTCGAACACGATGTTGCTTACCCTTCTGGGAGCATTCTCGGCTATCAGTTTGGCCTCCTCTAGGGACGAAGATACACAGCCGTTCAGGGCGTCTAGACATCCCTTGACAAAGTTCTCTAAGTATTCCTTCGGATAGGCTGTTAGAGTGCCACCAAAAATGATGAGATCGACCTTATCCACTTGATGTCCCATCGCCTCGAGTTGTTTTACTCTTGCTTGCACCTGACGGAAGGGGTCGAAATCGTTTTGAATGGCTCGCATGCAGGCCGGTTCTCTGCCTGTATAGCTTTGAGGTGTGCCCTTTTCTGGCCCTCCTGGACAATATATGCAAGGTTCGCTTTTGGGACATGCCATTGGCTTCACCATGACGGTAATTACGGAGACACCGGAGAGAGAGCGCACGGGTTTTAGCTTCAGCATTTGCATTTGCGCAACCATCAATAATGATGAGAGTCTCTGACCTAACCGCTTATGGACTTTCCCCTCAAATCATAGAGGTTCTTCGGAAGTCGGGAATTGAGGAACTTTATCCCCCTCAGGAGGAGTGCATCAAGCGTGGGATTTTGGATGGAAAGAGCATGGTAGTCTCCATACCGACCGCGGCAGGCAAGACATTGGTGGCGGAACTCTGCATGCTAAAGGCGCTTACCGAGGGAAGAGGGAAATGTCTCTATATAGTTCCTCTGCGTGCCCTAGCTTCTGAAAAGTACCAAGAGTTCAAGGAGAAATATTCTCCTCTTGGTTTCAAAATCGGGGTAAGTACGGGGGATTATGATACAGCGGATCCTAGGCTTGCCACCTACGATATCTTAGTTGCAACTTCTGAGAGGGTCGACTCGCTTCTTCGTCATCGTGCAAAATGGTTGGCAGATTTAGTTGCAGTTGCAGTTGTCGACGAAGTACATGTTTTGGACGACGCTGGCAGAGGTCCTACCCTAGAGGTCCTGATAACCCGCTTGAGGCAGGTGAATCCTGACCTGCAAATTGTCGCTCTTAGCGCAACCATCGGAAACTCCGAGGAGTTGGCGGAGTGGCTTGGGGCGGAGCTTGTGAAAAGTGAATGGAGACCCGTGCCTCTAAAAAAAGGGGTCTATTGTCAAGGAAAAATCATTTTCTCCGACGGAAGTGTTCACAAGGTTCCATCTCATGGAGATCCTCTCCTCGCTCTCACTCATGAGACATTGGTTGATGGCGGTCAGGTTCTACTCTTTGTGAACACCAGAAAGTCTGCTCAAGCCGTTGCTGTCTCGCTCGCGGAGGGTATCTCGCTCCTGCTGTCTCAAGAGGAGAGAAACCTCCTCGAGGAGGTGGCGAAGAGGATCGAGAGCGCGCTTGATGAACCTACCCAAACTTGCAAATTGCTGGCCCAGTGTGTTAGGAGAGGTGTTGCGTTTCATCACGCAGGTCTCCACTCCCTTCAGCGCTCAGAAGTGGAGCAGTCTTTCAGAAAGGGACTCATAAAAGTTGTTTGTGCCACTCCCACGCTTGCCATGGGGGTCAATCTCCCCTCCCGACGTGTGATAATTAGGGACTACAGGAGGTACGTTCTACCCGAAAGCATTGAGGAGGAAAGGTATGGAGGATTGGAATTTATTTCGGTACTTGAATTTCATCAACTTTGTGGAAGAGCCGGAAGACCGCAATACGACAAGTTCGGGGAGGCTATTGTGATGGCGAAGAGCAAGGATGAGGCCGAGGCGCTGATGGAAGGATTCATTAATGCCCCGCCGGAGCGCATAATCTCCAAGCTTGGTGTCGAGCCAGCCCTTCGCTCCCATGTGTTGGCATGTGTTGCAGCGGGGTATGCTCAGGAAGAGTCCTCTCTTCGCGATTTCTTCTCTAAGACATTTTTCGCCTACCAGCGAGGAGTGAGGTACGTGTTGCCGGTCGTGCAGAGGATCTTGGATTTCTTGGAACGGGAGGGGATGCTCAAACGCATGGGCGAGAAATTTGTGGCGACCGAGTTTGGACAACTGGTTTCAGCTCTCTATATCGATCCCCTCTCCGCCGTGAGAATCAGAGATGGACTTCGGAACATCACCACCACTCCTTCGGATTTCTCGCTTCTCCACATGATTTGTCACACACCGGACATGCCTCTTCTCGGCCTCAGGAGGATAGAGGAAGTTGAAATGATGCTTGAGAACCAAGAGTTCCTCTTCCCCGTGCCAGATCCAAATGAGGAGGCTTATGAATTCTTCCTGAGGGAAGTCAGAACTGCAACCATGCTTCTTGACTGGGTGGAGGAGAAAGAGGAGGAGGAAATCCACCAGAAATTTGGAGTAGGAGCTGGGGATGTACGTAGGCTAGCTGAAACTGCCGAATGGCTTCTCTACAGTGCTCATCAACTGGCTAGGCTTTTCAAGGTCAGAAAGGCACTCAAACCGTTGCGTGAACTGACGGCTAGGGTTAGATATGGGGTGAAGAGTGAACTTGTCGAGCTGATTCAACTCAGGGGAATTGGCAGGGTTAGGGCGAGGAGCCTCTACAATGCGGGCTACAGGAAACTCTCAGACCTCCAGAAAGCAACAGAGGCCGAATTGGCAAGAGTTCCTCACCTGGGACCGCAACTAGCCAGAAGCATCAAGGAACAGGTTTCCCATCTCTAGGAAAGAGTGATGGTTTGATATTCCTTCAGCCCAGCTAGAGAGGCGGCTTTCTGTTTTGCGTCCTCAAGATCGCCGATTTCATCCACCAGCCCATAATCAACGGCATCTTTTCCATAATACACATACCCCTCTTTGAGTTCCTCAATCCTTTGGATTTTTGGTCTGTTCGCCAGTATTCTCTCCAATAGTTCGTTCATGAGATTGTCGACGAGTTCCTGAAGATATCGATTTTCTTCCTCGGTCGGCCCTCTGTATTCAGCCCCAATGTCTTTTGCACCGCCGGATTTCCAAACGTAGTAAGTGATTCCCTCTCTTTTTAGTTGATTTTCATAGCTCACCCAGATGGCAATTACACCTAGTCCACCCGTTTCCGTGAAATCGTAGGCATAGATGTAGTTGCCGACGCTTGAGATGAGATAAGCTCCGGAGGTTGCCATCTGTCCCATCGAAACTACCACAGGTTTCCTCTCTCGAAGTTTTCTGAAGGCCTCCTCAGCTTGGAAGCATGCCTGTACTGTTCCGCCCGGGCTGTCGATCACTAGAACAACGGCTCTTATGCTGTCATCTTTGAGTGCAGTTTTGGCGATTCTATCATATGCATAAAAATTCTCGATTGTTCCCTCTATTCTTATCAAGGCTATTTTTGGAACGGATTGGCGGTGTTCCCAGAAACAGAGGACGGAGATTAACACAAAAAGCAGTGCAAGAATTCCCGCCTTGTTCAGCGTCATCATTTAATCGTCATATTAAGGAAAAACCGCCCACTTTCAGATGCAGATTTCCGAGGCTAGGAAAGGAAAGTTAACAGAGGAAATGAAGGCTGTTGCGCTCGCGGAGGGTAAAAGACCGGAGGAAATAATGAGAGGTGTTGCAAGCGGTCGCATCATCATTCCGCACAACCCAAAGAGAGAGATAGAGCTAAGAGGGATAGGGGAAGGTTTGTCGGTAAAGGTTAATGCAAATGTTGGAACTTCCTTTGATTATCAGAACGTCGAGGAAGAAGTCGAAAAGGCTAGGGTTGCGGTGAAGTACGGAGCCGACTCGGTCATGGATTTGAGCACAGGTGGAGACCTCGATGCGGTGAGGAGAAGAATCCTAAAAGAAATAAACCTTCCGGTGGGGACGGTTCCAGTATATCAGGCGGTGATAGAGGGGGCAAGGCAGTCCATAGGAGAGGTGAGTTCGGATGCCTTTTTCGATACTATAAGAAGACACGCTCGGGATGGGGTTGATTTTGTCACCGTGCACTGCGGGGTGACGAGGGAGCTCGTCGAGAAACTGAGGAAGAGGGGAAGAATTCTTGGAATGGTGAGCAGGGGAGGAGGATTTCTGGCTGCTTGGATGGTGGAGAGGAATGAGGAGAATCCGCTTTACAAGGAATTCGACTATCTGCTTGAGATAGCCAGCGAGTATGAGTTGACGTTAAGCTTGGGAGATGGATTCAGACCGGGATGTTTGGCAGATGCCTCCGATTCTCTTCAAGTCGGAGAACTCCTCGTTGTGGCGGAACTCGTTAGGAGAGCAAGGGAAAAAGGAGTACAGGTGATGGTTGAGGGACCAGGACACATGCCACTCGATCAAATCGAGGCCAATGTCAGGATGGCAAAGGCGATTTCAGACGGTGCACCCCTTTACGTCCTCGGACCTCTCCCCACTGATATTGCGGCAGGTTATGATCACATAGCAGCTGCCATTGGGGGTGCAGTGGCGGCAATGGCTGGGGCAGATTTTCTGTGTTATGTGACACCTGGCGAGCACCTGTGCCTCCCGGCTCCCCAAGATGTGAGGGAGGGGGTGGTGGCGGCGAAGATTGCGGCCAGGGCTGCAGATTTGGCGAGGAGAATAGGATGGCAAAGGGATTTGGAAATGGCAGTCGCCAGGAAGAAACTCGATTGGGCCAAGCAGATAGAACTTTCTATAGACCCAGAAAGAGCTAGGGAGTACAGGAAATCTAGGCCCCCAATCACCGACCCCTCTACCTGCAGTATGTGTTCCAAGTTCTGTGTCATCAAGCTGCTGCGGAAGGTCCTGTCTTAGCCTCCCTTTTTAAACGTTTCGAGAATAGTCGGAAGTTAATCCTTTTTCGTTAGCCGAAGGTGATTCACTGCAAAGCTATTGTCGGTGCGCGCACCAAAATGGGGAAGGCAGGTACTCTCCATACTGGTGGCATTACTCATTGTTTTATCACCAGTTCCGCCTGTCTTTCCCCAACTTTTACCTCCTACTCTTTTGCAACCAGAGAACAACTCTTGGGTTAACGACAATACACCTCTCTTCGATTGGACGGACGTTTCGGGTGCAGATGGTTACCAGATTTTGGTCGACAACGATCCAAACTTCACCTCTCCTGAGATCAACGATTTCCCGTCCGTGAGCCAATATGTGCCAATAATCGAGCTGCAGGAAAACGTGCTTTATCATTGGAAGGTCAGGGCTAGAAATACAACGACTGGCGATTCCTCTGATTGGTCGACCACTTGGGTTTTCAGAGTGGATATCACGCCTCCTTCCGCACCCTCTCTAATCTCTCCCGAAAACAACGTAACCCTGTATGTGGATCAGCCTGTTTTTGAATGGACACCCGTCTCGGACCTCAGCGGCGTCAGCTACAAGCTGGAGATAGACAACGATTCGAATTTCTCCTCGCCAGTTTATTCGATCCTTTTAACTTCTACTTCTCATCAAATCGAGAACAAACTTGTCGAGAACTTCTCTCCCTACTACTGGCGGGTCGTGGCCATTGATGGCGCTCGGAATGAAAACTCCTCTCCTACCCGAATTTTTTGGCTAAAGGTTCCCCCCTCCTCTCGTATAGATCCGATTTCCCCCTACTGGAAAAATGCCAGCTTCACCATAAGTGCAACGGCTTCAGATAACGACGGACGGGTAGAAAACGTGGAGTTCTGGTTCAGATATTCTCCCGACAACGTCACTTGGGGCAACTGGATTCTCTACGATAACGACTCTACCTCACCCTATTCTGTGGTTTTCGTCCCCCCGTCCGGGGACGGATTCTATGAATTTTACTCTAGAGCTTGGGACGATAGGAGGAACTACGAGCTTCCTCCCGACGTAGCCGATGCCATTTGTGGCTATGACACGACTGCACCGCCCGCAGTTGAGAATCTCCTCCCCGAGAATAACGCCGATATCATCAATCCCAATGTCACCTTGCAGTGGGGGAGAGTAACTGATTTGAGTGGGGTTAGTTACGAGGTTCTAGTAGACAACGAGGAAAATTTTTCTTCCCCGTATGTCTTCCAAGCGACAAACCTATCAGAAAACAGAGTTACAACTTCCACGCTTTCTCCCGGAGTGTATTTCTGGAAAGTTAGAGCAGTCGATGGAGCTGGAAACGCCGGTTCCTGGTCTCTCGTCTACAGCTTTACCGTCCGCACTTGGTGGGAAATTGAAAGCATCAGCGGAAATTCGTTTTCCTCTGCTTCTTGGAGCCGCTTGGAAGGATGGCAGACAACAGTGAATGGATTAGTTGGATGGGTTCTTGTGGAGGACTGGACGAGTAGCTTGACCCCTCTCTGGTTCTCTCTAGATTCGATGGCTGTTGCCGTGAGGACGTCTGCTGGATGGGAAACGATAGAATCGGAGGCAGTCCTTTGCGGAACTCAAGCCCACTGGAGCATGTTGGAGTTGATACTCGGCGAAGCGGTCGGTTTTAGTAACTGGTCTAGTCTCGAGGCAATCGCGAGTGGAGTTGAACTGATTGCCGTCTGGAGGAACGTGGATTCTATTGACGCACACTCTCAAACGATTCAGACAAACTGGTATCGAGTGGAAGCGGTTTATGGATCTAACTGTACCATAACCCAATGGAGAACTCTGGACTGCTACGTTGCTGGTAGTTGGACGTTTGGGGGATGGGCGATGATCGAAGACTGGAACATGAGAGTTTCTACACCTTCAAACTGGAGAAGGCTGAGCGAGTGGACGGGGTCAACAATGTCGGTTTCACCCGAGTGGAGAGAAATTGAAGAATGCTTCGATGGAGTCTCAACGACGGTTGAGTGGCAAATCCTAGAAGCGTGCTTTGGGATGGTTCAATCGATGACTAGATGGTTGCCAATCGGGTCGTGGATTTTAACACTACGTTCCCCAGCCAGCTGGCAGCCGGCGGAAGATTGGAGCGTCAGGCTCTTCTCTCCCTGGAGGTGGATTTCGCTAGACTCCTGCACAGGGGTTTCGAAAGCTCCCGTACCAGCCCCCGTTCTTTCAGCTCCATCCGACTGGGAAAATACCTCAAATACAACCCCAACCTTTGTCTGGGAAAATTCATTACCTGCAGATAACTTCGAACTTCAGGTCGACAACGATGCGGATTTCAGCCTACCGGAGATTTGGGTGGTGATCACCTCCACTTCCTACACGCCAGCAACCGGTCTCGTAGATAATCTTTACTATTGGAGGGTGAGGCAATGGAGGTCAAACTCGAGTTCCCCATGGTCGTCGGTTAGAAGGCTCAGAGTAGACACCATCGCTCCTGACAAACCAATCTTTGTTTCGCCCGGGGAAGGGGAGAACGATAATTACGTCCCGACCCTTCGTTGGGTTCCGCCTCCTGAAAACTCTCTCCCACTCGTATATCGCTTGCAGATCTCGACCTCCCCGTACTTTGAGACCGTAAGGGTGGACACAGGATGGACCATCAACGACAACTTCTGGACACCATCAGCGCTGGAGGACAATCTGTATTACTGGAGGGTGGCAGCCATGGACAACGCCGGAAACTCAGGGGCATTTTCTTCCGCTCGAAGCTTCAGGATAGATCGGGTTGCTCCATCTGTGCCCACTTCCCTTCTTCCTGACAACGGAGCCACAGTTGAAAAAACTCCAGTTTTGAGTTGGGCCAGCGTGCAGGAGAACTCCCTTCCTGTAGTTTATATGGTTCAGGTTGCGCAGACTTCGGACTTCACAGTCGGTTTGATTCAGTCAAGTACGACGGAAAACTTCTGGATCTGTCCGCCCTTGGAGGAGACTGTTTGGTACTGGAGGGTCAGAGCAAGAGACAACGCCGGTAACTACAGTCCTTGGACGGATACGAGATGGTTCCTGGTGAGCCCGAGGTGGAGGCCCTTGGAAAGCTTGACCTCCTCTCTCGGGGCACTTGTTTCTTGGAGAATCAACGAAACTTGGACACCGACAATTCTTTCTGCCCCGGCGTGGAGGCCTGTCGATGTCTGGACGGTGGCAGTTAATACATCGGCAAGTTGGCGTTTGGTGGATGCTCGGGCTGGGGAAATCTGTCGCTTGGGGATGTGGGCAAGTCCAGAGAGCTGGACAGCGCAGGTTTCAACCAGCGTTGCTTGGTGGATGATTGAAGACAGAACGGTTCTTTCGAAATCGCCAACAACTTGGGCAGTGGTTGAGTTTTGGGCTGGGATCGCCCCCGCCACTGTTCTCTGGCAACCGCTTGAGAATATGGTAGTGCTTGCTAATGCGATGGCCCGATGGTATTGGACAGAGGAGTGGACGATACACCTGGGTATGGTTGCATACTGGTCACCTATCGAGCAGTTTAGTTCAAGTGCAAGTGTTCTCTCTCAGTGGAGGGAGATACAGGTCTGGACTTTAATTTGTGTTTCACCATCTGCATGGAGATTTGAAGAAAGCGTATCAGGTGGCATTCTCCTTCCCGTCAACTGGCTCTTTCTCGATCGATTCCAAGATCAAGCAATTGGTTTAGCCGGATGGAGTCAACTCGAGAATTCAGCTGTTGTAGTGATAATCTCGCTAGTCGACTGGTCGCAGTTAGATTCGTTCACCGACTTTATGCAGGCTCATGTTGTCTGGAGATTACATGAAACTTGGTCAGATACAGCCTCGTCACAGGTGACTTGGGTACCTGTAGACCAGCTTATGGCGAATTTGCGAACTCGAGTGAGCTGGTTGGGATGCGAGCAATGGTCAGGCATTTGTCTCGCGATACTCGGACAATGGAGAACCTTGGAAGCTTGGCAGGCAGCTTCTCCGACAACCACTAGGTGGACGGGTCTAGAGTTTTTGCAGGCGGGTGCTCCGGCTGTTGCTCTTTGGACAAGTATACAGAGCCTGTCGGGGGTAGTTAGCGCACCTATCTATCCACCCGTTCTTTACACTCCAGAAAACGCAGCAAACACCAACGACAATACGCCGACCTTCTCCTGGGGAACCTCCCAGCCAGTAGATGCCTTCGAACTACAGGTATACAACGATGGCGATTTCTCTTCCCCTGAGGTTTCTGTTGTCATTGCGGAGAATTCGTATACACCCTCGTCGTCGCTTCCCGATAATCAGTATTGGTGGAGGGTGAGATGCAGGAGGACGGGAGTTTTCAGTCCTTGGTCGGAAGTGCGCGTTCTCAGAATTGACACCCTCCCGCCCGCAGCACCAAGCCTGCAGGATCCTGCCGATGGAATTGTAGTTAATGATCCAACACCTCTGCTTAGATGGACTCGGCCTCTTGAGAATTCTTTGCCTTTGACTTACAATCTCAGAATTTCTACTTCCCCGTACTTTGAGCCCGCCAACATAGTGCTGGATCTTTGGGTGGGAGATAATGCGTATGAGGTCTCAGGGCTTCAGGAAAATGTCACGTACTACTGGAAGGTCTGTGCGAGAGACAATGCCGGAAATGTTGGTTCGTTCCCGACGGCTTGGAGGTTCAAAATAGACACTTTGCCCCCGGCAGCCCCGGTTATTATCTCGCCAGAAAATGGTGGTTGGGCGGCACCGGCAGCGGTTCTCAAATGGCAGGCAGTTGCGGAGAATTCACCACCCGTACTCTATAGGGTTGAGATTTCAGACTTCCCCGACTTTCTCAACCTTGTCAGGGTGGCCGAGGTTTATGACAACTATTGGACCGTCTCACCCCCCTTACCCGTGAGTTCCTACTATTGGAGAGTGAGGGCTAGGGACAATGCCCTCAATTGGGGTTCATGGTCTTCTGTTTACTGGTTCAAGGTCGACAACGATCCTCCGCTTGCCACCCTTCTATCTCCAGAAAACGAAGCCCACGTTCAGGCGGGTTCACCTGTGATATTTAGATTCACGGGAGATGATGGTACGGGTTCGGGTGTAGGGAGCTATACGGTTCAGATTTCTCAAGATCCCTCTTTCACGCAGGTCTATATTGAGGTCACGGTCTCCGAGAACTCCTTCACCACAACTCTGCCTCAGGGAACCTTGTACTGGAGAGTCCGGGCAATTGACAGAGTGGGGAACATTGGAACGTGGTCGAATTTCTGGGTTTTATACTCGAGCGATTGGACAGCGCTCGATTCCCTCATTGGTTTGGCTCAGGGGGGAGCCTGTTGGATTGGCACGGACTACTGGAGTCCGAGGGTTGAGGGAGCAGCAGCTTGGCATCGCACGGATCTTCTACAAGGGAGAATCGAGAATGTTGCTTATGGGTGGCTCTGGCTGGACAGTTTTGTCGAGGAAAACGCAATTGGTGTACATTACTGGGCCTCGCTTGAGACTTGGTCATGTAAATCCGTAGGTGCCGCAAACTGGTGTAAGTTGGACCTTCTCAACTTCTCTATGGCCGTGCCGCCCTCTTTCTGGACTCTGCAGGAAGATTGGGCAGGTGAATGTCTAACAGAAGCTCGCTTTGAGCAACTTGAAAGCATGAATGGCGAGATGTCGTGGCCAGTCTACTGGGTGGAATTGGAGAACCTAGAGGGAACCTGTGTGGGTGTACACTATTGGGTAGCGCTGGAAAGCTTCATAGCGGATGTTGTCAACAGGCAATGGAGAACGGTTGAGAAATGGTCTGTTTGGGTGAGGGCTCCCGCCTCCTTCAGACCGCTCGAGAACTTGCTAGGAAGAATTAGTGTATTGCCCTCGGAGTGGAATATCTGCGAGAGTTTGGTGTCCATCGTGATCGGGAGGGCCGCATACTGGAACAGGCTGGAAGTTTTCTCGGCTAGGTCGAGGCCACCTGCATGGTCTCAACTGGAGACATGGGAGGAAACGTTACCCAAGAGAGCAAATTGGTGTAAAATCGATTGGAGAGGAGGTGAGATAAAATCTCCCGTTTATGGGTACTCACCATTGGAGCGATGTTCTGGCAAGGTTTGTGCGCCACATATCTGGGTCTACTTGACTGGGTTTGAGGGATCGGTTGCATCACCCATCAGTTGGAAGAAGGCTGTTGAGAGCGCTTACATGCCGAAATTCATGTGGTTTAAACTGGAAGAGTCGAGTGGCTCGGCTTGGGCACCAAGATGGATTGAGGAAAGGAAGGAGCAGTCTTCTCTCCTCCCTGAACCCACAAAGGTTGAGGTTAGGGATTTGAGCCCCAGCCTAGACCTAGTGGTGGCAATAGCAGTACCTCCCAGTTTCAAGGTTTCCGTTGGTGAGAGCAGCTATCTGCCCCTCTGGCTTCCCAAGCCCAAGGGCGAGATCTATGCATACTTCGATTTAGTAGCCGAGAATGCTCAGCCTGTCCTTCTAAGGGTCAAAATCAAAAAGAGCTGGCTGCGACAGGTAGATCGAAACACCTTGAGAATTCTAGGGCACAGGGGTAGTTGGAGAGAGATTGAGTTTGAGGAGGTAAGGGAGGACGAGGAATTCCTTTACCTTGAGTTCAGGCCAGAGGGTTTCAACTGTTTTGCTATCACGGCTAAGAGGCCCCCCTACTCTGCCCTTTGGGCGGTCGTCTGGGTCTGGATTGGAGTGGTGGGAACTCTTTGCTGTCTCATCGTTTACCCGCACTTGTCCGAGTTCAGAGCGAGGAGACTTGAGAGGAAATATGCAAAGGTGCTGAGAGGACCGTTGTTGAGGAGGATCAGCATAAAACTTAGGACAATTGCAAGAAAGCTCCCAAGGGAAGAGAGGGATTCCCTGAGAAGTCTTATGGAGGAACTCGAGGCAATACCTCCGAGACTCATTCCAGTCGAGGAGAAGCTGACGCCACCCGAATTAGTTGCAGTGAGAACTCTTGAGCGCTTCATTCGCGAAAGAAGAAAGAGAGTACCCCTGAAGAAAGAGAAGGTCGAGGAACTGAAGAAATTGCAAGAGGAAATGCTGAAAAGAAGAAGAAAAAGATGAGTTGTTGTGGGGCCGGGTGCAAAACGAGCCCGGGGAACGTGTGAGATCAAAACTGAGGAGCAGACCTTCTCTCTTGACTCCTTTCACATGCTTGTTTCTCGCACGATCCAAACATTGTTACACGGTCTTCACTGCTCCCAAAGAGGATGCCCAGAGCCGGGGTGAAGAACCTTGCTGACGGATGATTGAGTATCCCAGTTAACTCGCTACCGCATTTCCAAGACCGCCCGAGCTAACATGGAGTCGGCCAGTGTATATTTGTCTTCCGTGCGATTCACCAAACTATAGTCCATAAGCTCTGCAAGGTAATGAGAAAGCTGCTTATCACTTATGGTTCGACCGAGCTTTGCCTCTAACCCTCGCTTCACCTCTGACCAAGTCATGGGGGAAGAAAGTAGCTTCAAAATATAAAGATATCTCGTTCTCGCCTGCTGCCTCTGCACCAAAAAAGTATTGAGCTCTTCTTTCACCAGTTTTATTCCTTCTTCAAGGTTTCTGAAAAGGGCTTCTTTATGTCCAAGCTTTGAGGCAAGGTATCCATAGCTCGTGAGCCATCCTATAATTCCGTCGAAAACCTCTACGGCCTCCGAGATTTCTTCTTCCTTAACTTTTACTCCCAGCTGTTCGAAACCGATCCTCAAGAATTCTTTGGCCTTTTCTTTAGGTAATCTTCCCATGGTAATCTCAAAACAAGGTCGGCCAAAGAGAGGTGCCCCCGCCCTTTTTCTCCCCAAAAATCTATCCAGGACTCCAATCTCTGAGCCAGCCAAAACTAGCTTGATTCCCCTACAGTAATCGTAAAGGTGGGCAAGTAAAGCATCAAATTTGGGGACCAGCCGAAACTCTTGAGCCTCATCTAGGGCAAGCACAACAGGTTGATCTTCACTCTCCCCCCACTCGCTTAACCTTTCGAAGATTTCCAGAAGCGTTTGTCGATTTCCGGTTGCAAATTCCACCTCCAGACCTGTAATTTTTATTCCTCGAACCTTTTCCAAGAACTTCTTAAATGCTCCATGTTTCTCCAATAACTTCGAGAGGGAGCTTGCAACCAAATTGAAAATTTGGTCGGGGCTGAAAGCGCCCAAGGCTCTTGCGTCGAGGAGCAGAGAGGGAACATCAGCCTCGGCCAGTCCAACTCTCAAAAGAGATGATTTTCCCGTTCTCCTCACACCCTTTATCACAATCATCCGCGTTTCTCTGCATCGTAGTTCGCGATCAAAGGCTTCAAGTTCTCGCTCAAAGTTGAAGAAGTCTTCCCTTGATTCTTTAACCCCAAGCTGGAAGTACATCACTATTACCCCCTGTAATTAAATAACACCCCCTGTTAGTAAACGCGTCTTCGACTCTGGAAGTTGGGTGCCTTTTCGGGGAAACGTTGTCGAGCCTGACCCAGCCGTGCATCTTGGATTTGCCCTCATCCCCAAAGTCGATTTTTCTTACACACACAGAATCGTTGACTTTTGAAGCTCCATGGATCTCCTTCTGCAGTCAGGATTTTCTGAAGCATGCATTGAGTGTTCCTGTCCATCTCGCGACCAACCGTTACAACTCAGTGATGACTTTCTGGTGGACGAGAAGTACATACCGGATGAAGATCAGCAATTCCCTCGCAGCCAGATGATTTCGCCATCACTCTTTTTCACCTGGTGCATTGAGCTGAGTTTCCTCTTAGAGGGAACAAGTTCTTCTCTGAGCTCGAATTTTGGCTGCGATGTCTCGATTCTAGACATATGTACATGAATACATGATCGCCCGCCGGTGTGCGTGTGTGGTTATCTCAACTGTTTTTGAGCAATGTCACACGCATGAACATTCTTATCGCTCAGCAAGGTGCGGGCCTAGAGAATAAAGGAACTAGAAAGGACAGAGGGTAAGCGGTCACGGGGTGACGAGGTCGGTCTTCCCCTTTCCAGCGTTTTATTTTACCAATTGGTTCCCGATGGAACCTTTCGTTCGCACTAGCTGCTTAGGCGCTTCACACCCAACCTGTCAAAATCCCCGTCGAAGGAGTAGATTTCCGATATTCCCCTTTCACTCATGGCGACCACTGCCAGCGCGTCGTTCAGCCCAACTCCTTTCTCAGCGGCAAGGGGAGCGGCAGCCAGGTACATCTCCTTGGAAACTTCCACCATCTCAACATTGTTTAAGGCTAGAATGCCAGACTCAAGCTTTAGGGCTTCCGGAAGGGGAAGTAAGTCCTCCAGCAGGTTCGCCACCTCTCCAAAATGCACGGCCGTGGTTAGAACCTGCTCCCCCTCACTTATCCTCCTGAGGATTGACTTGGCGTTTTCCTTGATTTCTTTTTCGTGGGGTTTCAGAACCCTTTTTGGTTTGAGGTAAGCATGGAGGAAAACGCTTGCGTCTACAAACCGCACCTAAGCTCCCTCCTGACCGAATGCCAGTCAGAGAGATCGCTCTTGAGGTCCACCTCAATAGAGTCGAAGTACTTGGTCAGATCGACGGGCTTAATGGTAATCATTCTTATCTGGTCGCCCTCAAGTCTAAGCACGAACTTTTTTCCCAACTTCTTTCGCCACTCCTTGGGTATCACTAGCCTCCCAGACTTGTCGAGTTCCCGAATAATTATTTCTGCCATTAATTATTATTTTACCAATTGTTTAAAATCTTCCTTTAAATGGAATTATGACAAAATGGAACTCCACTGGTTTTGTAGAATGGCTGCACCGGATGGTTTTCATTTGAGAGTGAAACGCGCATTAACGTTGGCCAACCAGAGGCCGCAGGTTAGTAGGTTTGAAGTAGCAGACCCTCAGCTCCGGGTCGTACTCGGAAGCTTGGTCGTCCTCTAAACTCTCCTGGGGCAACGTTAGATTTCTGCTGAACCGTATAGCCTGCGGCGAAAGGCGCGGCAGGTTTCCTACTTTCCTCCCGAAAGGTTGTTAGCCCGAATCGAATTTGTTTAATCCTGTTGTAGTGTTGCAGAGTAGCCACTTCCATAAGGGCCGGTAGATAATCTTCTTTCCGTCGATTTCCTCTTCTCCCTCAAAATCCTCCGTCAGTACAAGTCCTTCTTTTAGCCCAAAGCCATCCATTGCCTTCACAAGACTTTTGGTCTCCCTCTTGCGCGTCTCCGGGTCGCTCGGGTCCCGGCATACTTGGATGAGTCTCTCAACTCTTAATCCCCTTTTCACCACGAAGTCTACTTCCCCATAAAGGGGATTTCCCCAGTAGTATAACTCTAACTCAGGGTCAAACGATTGCTGCACTTTGAGCGAGGTGGCCACCACATTTTCCATGAGCTTCCCTAGTTGCGTGGTGAATCTAAAACCGACAGAATTAGATAATCCAACATCCACCGAATAAACTTTCCTCGGAGCCTTCTCCTGTTCTTTCAGGGAGAAGGAAAAGCGCCTGATGAAAAAGACGAGGCCTGCGGTTTCTAGGTAGCTGGAAAACCTCTCCACAGTTCCCAGCGGGAGGCCTAGAAATTTTGAGACGCTGTTGAACGTCGTCAGGGAGGAGATGTTGGTGAGGTAATATTTTGCGAGCGTTTTCAACTTTTCCTTCTCCCTTATTTTGAACCTCTCAGCGACATCTCTCGTGATTATGGTTTCGAAATAGCTCAGCAAAATCCTCTTTTTTTCTTGGCTGATGACAACCTCAGGAAAACCTCCGAATTCCAGATATTCGTCGAGCAACTGCTTTACCTGCACTCTCTTCGTCAGGGCTTCCACCTCACTTTCAACTTCCATCCCCTTGAATCTCAGAAATTCGCTGAAGCTCAGGGGATAGACGGAGAAAGTCACATGCCTGCCCGTGAGCAGGGTGGCAAACTCACTGCTGAGCAATTTGGCCGAGGATCCCGAAACCACGAGCTTTGCCTCCTTTCTCTCGTGGACCCCCCTAACGAACCTCTCCCACTCCTCAACCTCCTGAACCTCATCCAGAAAAACAAATGGTTCCCGGTCAGGGTGCACCTTTTCCAGGTATGTGTCGTAGACCTGCCTTAGGGTGGATAGGTTTCTTTCATAAAACCTTTCATCCTCAAAGTTGACTATCAGGGTATTCTTTCCTCCCACGGTTTTCGACAGTTCTTTCGCCACCTGCCTGATTATGAACGATTTGCCTGCCCTTCTTACTCCCAGAATGCAGACAATCTGGTCGGTTTTTGTGATGAGGTCGAGCAGCTTCTGAACATAGCCTCTTCTCTCTAACCCGGTGTCCAATCCTTTTGCCCAAAAATTCCAGTCTGCAAGTATCTCGAGGATTTCCTCCTTCCTCATTTAACTCATGTGTGGTTTAAATATTTAAATTTTTAAACCACATGTGAATTATTCCGCTGAATCAGGACCCAGAGGAAGAAGAGCAACGGGGTTTGAAGTAGCAGACCTTAGGCTCCGGGTCGTACTCCTTGGGCTCGGGGAGCTTGGCAGCCTCCTCGGGGGAAACGTTATCGAGCCTGACCCAACCGTGCATCTTGGCGTTTGCCCGCATTCCCAAATCAATCTTTCTGAGACACAGAATCATGGACTTTTGAAGTTCGTGAGTCTCCTCCTGCAGCTTCAGGATTTTCTGGAGCGTGCATTGAGTGTTCTTGTCCATCTTGGTGACGATTTCGGTGATGATCTTCTGGTGGATCGAGAGGTAATGTACTGGGTGAAGATGAGGGTGATGCCGAGCCCCACCAGCCCGATGAACTCCGCCATCATTCTTCACCTCAGTGCTTATTGGGGGGGCGGGCCGAAGTAACACCTTGGAGATTGGCCTCCACTGCTTCGTAAGTCCAAGGGGCTTTACCAATGAGAGCCGAAAGTTTAGCCCTCCGAAAGCATCCGGGCGATTTCTTCCTTGGTCAGCCTCTGCCTGCTGGCTTGGTCTCCCCACAATTTCCTGAAGGTGTAGAAATACTCGTACAAAGCGTAAACATCCTTCGCTTGAATCACCTTCCCCTTCTCTATCACTCCAATTTTTAGGTATAGGGGCAAATCCTCGAAAATCTTCACGTCGTATTTCTTCCCGTAGACATCCACGCGCTCATGGATCTCCTTCAGAAGTCCCGTCCTGTTCCTGCACCGGGGCGCAACCACGCAAATGTCGGTATCGCTCCTTGGGGTCTCCTCCCCCCTCGCCCTCGAACCGAAGAGCATGACTGCTGAAATGTCCTCCCGCCCCAGCAGGAAGCGGAAGTCCCTCCTCACAGATTCCTCTTCAGCCATTTTTCCACCCAATCTACAAACCGGGAAAGGCTCGGGAGCAGGTCTCGGATGGATTCAAAGGCAAGCCGGTCCTCCACCAAATTGTACCTGTGAACCAGGATGTTCCTAAGACCGTTCGCCCGGGCGAGGGCTCCCTTCAATCCCGGGTCCATCAGCCCTCTTCGATGCAACTCCTCCAAGTTTTGGTAGTCGTCCTTCGGTATGATTTTCTCATCCTTACACAACATCGCCACAACGTCCAAACACGTCTCGACCGCTTCCTGAAAGGCCTTGTAAACCGCCAGCCTTGTCTTTTTGTCAAGGAGGAACTCCTCGACTTTCTCGGGGAGCCAAGACTCTATGTCTTCCATCCTCTCTGAAACGAAGTTCAGCTTCTCCTCGTACCTCTTGGCCCTCTCCTCATCCATCTTTACAACCGCTTTCAATTCAAAAATCTCGAATCCAAAATTCTTCGTGCTTTTTTTGTCATTGGTGCAGGGTGCAGGTTAGCTTTGATTAAAATTCAACTGCTAGGTTTGTAATAGCAGACCTTAAGCTCCGGGTCGTACTCCTTGGGCTCGGGGAGCTTGGTCGCCTCCTCTGGAGGAACGTTGTCGAGTCTGACCCAGCCGTGCATCTTGGCGTTTGCCCTCATCCCAAGGTCGATTTTCCTGAGACAGGTGACCATAGTCTTCTGTAGCTCATGGGTCGATTTTTGGAGCTCATGGGTTGCCACAAGTAGCCGATGGGTCTCCTCTTGCAACCTCAAAATTTTCTGGAGCATGCATTGGGTGTTCCTGTTCATCTCTCCGACCACGCGGGTTACCACCTCGGTGATGATCTTTCGGGTTGATCGAGAGGTGACGTATTGGGTAAAGATAAGGGTGACACCGAGTCCTACCAGCCCGATGAACTCGGCCATCATTTTCTTCACCTCGTTGCTTATTGGGCTGGTCCCTTTTAAGGGAGAAACGAGTTAACGAGTTGATCTGGATTTTAGGCAAACAGCTGTAATGCTCTAAAACTCAAGCGATGATGTGTCCATGGGCGAAATGTCTTCTCAACCTCTAAGCCATGCCGAAATTTTGATTCTGCTTGCATTTGGGCTTTCGGGGATGGCCACTCTCATGTATGAGGTTCTCTGGGTCAGGCCGCTCTCGCTAGTTTTCGGAAGTACCGTTTACGCCACCTCAGCCATGCTTGCGTCTTTGATGGCCGGTTTCATGCTAGGCTCCTACCTTTTCAGAAAGTATGCGGAGAGGGTTAGGAATCCCCTGCGCCTTTTCTTTTTTCTGGAGGTCGGGATAGGGGTCTATGGAATACTGATAATCTGGCTGTTCGCCCTCCTCCCTCCTATGCTCTTCGGTCCGCTGCAGCTCCTTGTGAGTTTTTCGCTCGTGGTCGTCCCGGCCTCGCTTATAGGTGCAACCTGGCCAATTGCCGCTAAATCCTACGTACGTGAGAGGGGGAAGGTAGGACGGGGCATAGGCCAGCTTTACTCGGTCAACTCCTTTGGTTGTGCCTTTGGGGCGTTTGCCGCAGGTTTCCTGCTCCTCCCCGCTTTGGGGGTCAGGAACAGCTGTTTGGTAGCAGTTTTCTTGAACTTTTCCTCAGCGGCTGCTCTTTTCGTTTGCATGAGGCTTTGGCAAGAGACCGAAGAGAAGGCACAAATCCCAGCCGAAGCTCCCACTACTCCAGTAGGCGAAGGAATGAGGAGGACGATTTTGGTCGCCTTTGTCTTCTCCGGCATGGTTGCCCTCATGTACGAGGTGGTTTGGACTCGCCCGCTCTCCATTGTGTTCGGCTCCTCCTCCTGTTCCCTTGCCACCATTCTGGCAGCCTTCATGGCCGGGCTGGCGATTGGCGGATGGGCTGGGGGGAGATATGCGGACAGAATGCGGAACCCAGCAGCGGTCTATGCCCTGCTACTGCTCGGTATAGGAATCTACGGGATGCTTCTGTTTCCCCTTTTCAATCACCTCCCCTCAATCTTCTCTTCGATCTACAGCGCCTCCCACTCGAATTTCTCCCTTTTCACAGGAGTTCAGTTTCTCTTGGTCTTCCTCCTCCTGCTCCCCGCCACCTGCCTGATGGGTGCAACCACTCCGGCGGTTGCCAAGTTCTACACCGAGAGGGTGGGGAGGGATGTTGGGACGCTCTATGCCGGGAACACCCTGGGGGCGATGTTCGGTTCCCTATCGGCCGGTTTCCTCTTCATCCCCCTCCTCGGGATAAAATGGTCAATTGTCCTCGCCAGCTTGGTCAACTTGTTCCTCGGCTACCTAATCCTGTTCCGCTCAAGCCACACGGTGTTCAAAAAGCTTCTCGTGGGAGTTATCCTTCCCCTCCTCATCTGCGCCTCCGTCGGTTATGACATAAGACGACTCAGCCTCAACAACATCTACTACCCATCAGAGGAGGCGAAAAGCTTGGAGATCCTTTACTATCGTGAGGGGGTCTACGGGACCGTTGTTGTCCTGAAGATGGATGGGACCAAGAGCCTGATGATCGATGGGAAGGGGAACGGGGGGACCAATTTCTCCGATATAAGGCTCCACTACCTCAGCGCCTATCTCCCCCTTCTCCTACACCCGAAGCCCGAAAAGGCCTTAGTGGTGGGGCTCGGGACGGGGACGGCAAGCGGCTTGATTAGCCAGTACTGCCAGACGGTTACGGTGGAGATAGATCCCGAGATCGTCGAAGTCCCGAAATATTTCTCCGAAATGAACAGGGACGTGCTCCACAACGAGAACTTCAGGCTCGTACTTGCGGACGCTAGGAACTACCTGGCTACAATCAAGGAAAAGTACGACTTGATAATTTCCATCCCCAGTGACCCCTGGACCGAGCGATCGACAAACCTCTTCTCCAGGGAGTTCTTCGAGTTACTTAGGAACCATCTGAAGGAAAACGGCATCCTCGCCCAGTGGCTCCCGCTCTACTCTCTGGACCCCGAGACCTTCAAAATCCTCTATCGCACCTTCAATACCGTCTTCCCTTATGTGATAGGTTTTGGAAACATGAACGTGAAGGAGCCAGAGAACCGGGGAGGTATTTTGTGGTACCCAGCTCACTTGATTCTTCTTGGAAGCACCCAGCCCTTGGAACTGGATTGGTTCAAAATCGTGATGAGGATGGCGAGGGATCCGCGCATATACCGGGATTTGTATTTTGCTTGGGCCGAGGATCCCCAGCTTCTGGAAAACATGTTGCTCTTCACGAGTGAGCAAATGAAGGGCTACGGGGAGGGCTATCCTGTTATCACGGACGACAGGCCGCTGCTCGAGTTTAGGACCGCTAGGATTTTAGTGGAAAAAACCAATCCCCTGCGGGTTTTGGAGGACATAAAACAATTCTGCGCTAAAACCCTCAGCTAAGGTTTGTAATAACAGACCCTAAGCTCCGGGTCGTACTCCTTTGGCTCGGGGAGTTTTGCCGCGTCCTCGGCGGAGACGTTATCAAGCCTGACTCAGCCGTGCATCTTGGCATTGGCCCTCATCCCAAGGTCGATCTTCCTGAGACAGGTAATCATTGCTTTCTGTAGCTCATGGGTTGCCACAAGTATCCGGTGGGTCTCCTCTTGTAGCTTCAGGATTTTCTGGAGCATGCACTGAGTGT
>Ga0209225_1000900_pt1 | contig 31443 bp, 31 predicted proteins | sample WasSprMetagenome_FD_184732 | JGI IMG/M metagenome (GOLD analysis project Ga0209225, IMG submission 184732) | Sulfidic aquatic microbial communities from Washburn Spring, Yellowstone National Park, USA - WS (SPAdes) (version 3) | ecosystem: Environmental > Aquatic > Thermal springs > Hot (42-90C)... | reverse complement strand
ACCGGAAAGGGAAAATCTTATAAAATCAGCAATTGAAGGGAAACCAATTACAATAGGAGCAATTGATTTACAGGACTATTATTTTGAACATAAAAGGCAAACTGCAGAAGGAATGAGGAATGCTTTAAAAGTAATACCTGAAATAGGAAAAGAATTTGGAGATAAATTTGGTAGATATTATGGTTTTGTTGAAAATTATAAAATGGAAGATGCAGATATTGGGATTGTAGTAATTGGTTCAACTGCTGGAACAGGAAAGGAAGTAGTTGATATATTGAGAAAAAAAGGAATAAAAGCAGGACTTTTAAAAATAAGGGTTTTTAGACCTTTACCTGTGGATGAAATCAGAGATTCGTTGAAGAATTTAAAAGTTGTTGGAATTATGGATAGAGTTGAAGGAATGAATGGATTCTGCGGTCCTTTATATTCTGAAATATCAGCATGTCTTTATGAACTTGAAAAAAAACCAATTTTAACAGATTTTGTTTATGGACTTGGTGGAAGAGATGTAAAAATTGAAGATATTGAAATTGTTTTTAATGACCTTTTAAAAATTTTAGAAAAAGGTAAAAAAGATTTCACATTAAAGTATATAGGAGTGAGAGAATAATAAATTAAAATAACAGGAGGGAAAAATGCCAAGTATAAAGGAACTAGCAAAAAGAGAAAGTAAGTTCGTTTCAGGCCATAGATTATGTGCTGGCTGTGGTGCAGGAATAATTATGCGACTTGTTTTACTTGCAATTGATAAACCAGTAATTGCTTCCTGTGCAACAGGTTGTGTTGAAGTCGCTTCCACGATTTTCCCTTATTCTGCATGGAAAATTCCATGGATACATTCTGCATTTGAAAATTCAGCAGCAACAATCAGTGGAATAGAATCAGCATATAAAGTTTTTAAAAGAGAAGGCAAAGTTGATAAGGATATTGTTTTTGTTGCATTTGGAGGAGATGGAGGAACATATGATATCGGACTTCAAGCATTAAGTGGTGCTGCTGAAAGAGGTCATAATGTTTTATATGTGTGTTATAATAATGAGGCATATATGAATACAGGAATTCAGAGGTCAAGTGCTTCACCAAAATATTCCTTTACAACAACATCACCTGTAGGGAAGGCTATACCGGGGAAATTACAATGGCAGAAAAATTTAACTGAAGTTATGGTTGCTCATGGAATACCATATGTTGCAACTGCTATACCGGGAAGATGGAATGATCTTGTAAATAAAGTTGAAAAAGCAGTTAAAATTGAAGGTTTTAAATTTATTAATGTTTTATCTCCCTGCCGTCTTGGCTGGCCTCATGAACCTGAATTAACATTGGAAATATCAAGAATTGCAGTTGAAACATGTATCTGGCCATTATATGAAGTTTATGAAGGTAAATATAAACTAACTTATAAACCTAAAGAGAAAAAACCTGTAAGTGAATGGTTTAAGTTACAGGGAAGATTCAGACACCTGCTTTTGCCTCAAAACAGTAATTTACTTGAAGAAATTCAGAAAGAAGTTGATAGAAGGTGGGAAGAATTACTTAAAAAATGTGAGGCATAATAAAAAATGAATTCATTGATTATAGGTTTAATAGGTTTAATTTTATTTATTATTTCCTATATCTTTTATGGGAAATATCTTGAAAAATTATGGGAAGTTGACGAAAAAAGAAAAACGCCAGCATTTACAAGGACAGATGGAGTTGATTATATTCCAGCAAAAAACTGGTTAATTCTTTTTGGACATCATTTTTCTTCAATCGCTGGTGCTGGTCCAATTCTGGGTCCTGTTATTGCTATATGTGTGTGGGGATGGGGACCTGCTTTGCTCTGGATAATTCTGGGTTCTATTTTTCTTGGAGGAGTTCATGATTTTTCATCCCTTGTTTTAAGTGTTAGAAATGAAGGTCAGACAGTTGGAGAAATTACAGAAAAAGTTCTCGGGAGTAAAAGTAAAATTTTATTTTCATTCTTTTTGTGGTTTTCGTTATTACTTGTTGTTGCTGTTTTTTCTGCAGTAACTGCTAAAACATTCATTGAGGAACCACCTATTGTAATTCCCACTTTTTTCCTTATAATAGATGCAGTAATTTTTGGAATTCTTGTCTACAGAAAAAATGTATCAATTTTTTATTCAACAATTTTATCTCTTTTTTTACTTATCATATTTTTTATTATAGGAAAGGAAATACCTGTTGTTTTAAAAATAAATCCATTGAAAATCTGGATAATAATTCTTTTAGTATATTGTTTTATCGCAAGTGTTTTACCTGTAAATATTCTTTTACAGCCAAGAGATTATCTTTCCTCATTTATACTTTTTTTTGGTTTAATTTTGGGTTATATAGGACTTATTTTTACCCATCCTTCTGTTAATACACCTTTCTATATTTCATTTTTTTCTCAATCAGGTTCTCTCTGGCCAATGATGTTTGTTATTATTGCCTGCGGTGCTATAAGTGGTTTTCATGGACTTGTTTCAAGTGGAACTACTTCAAAACAGATTGCGAGTGAAAAAGATATAAGAAGGATTGGTTATGGAGCGATGCTTACAGAGGGTTTCCTATCTATACTTGCATTATTATGTGTATCTGCTGGACTTTACTGGAATAGTTCTTTCCCTGAATTAAATTATCCTGAGTTAATGAAAAAAGGTGATTGGATTGGAACATTTGCAACTGGATATGGACAGATTTTAAAAAAAATATTTAAACCTGAAATTGGGAAATTATTTGCAATTGTAATGATTAATAGTTTTGTTTTAACAACTCTTGATACCGCAACAAGAATAACAAGATATATTACACAGGAATTATTTGGAGAAACATTTAGAATTAAACTCTTAAAAAATAGATATTTTGCAACACTTTTTGTAATTATTTTTGCAGGTTATCTTGCTTTTGGAAACTGGCAGAAAATCTGGCCTGTTTTTGGTGCTTCAAATCAACTTGTTGCTGGAATTACATTGCTTTTATGCGGTTGTTATCTCTTACAGAAAAATAAAAAATCTCTATCAACATTAATACCTGCAACTATAATGTTTTTAACAACAATGGTTGCTCTAACAGTTCAGATGTTATCATTTTATTTTCAAAAACATATCCTGCTTGGTAATATAAGTTTGATTTTGATAATTCTCTCAATATTTGTTATAAATGAGAGTTTGAAAATTATAATATTATTAAAAAGAAAGGAGGAAGATGAAAAAAGAAGCACTTGAAGGTGAAATAGAATATTTCTGTTTTGACAAATTACCAAAACATGATTCAACATGGGGACTATGTACAGGTGTGGATGGTAATATTTATATTGCAGCATGCGGTGAAACCACAGGAGGATTGAGTGTTTTTATTTTAAGATATTTACCGGATATTGAAAAACTTGAATATTTAATAGAGGTTGGTCCTGAACTTGGAGAGCCACCTGATAATGGACATGCAACTCAATCAAAAATTCATTACTGTCTTATCCCTGGAAGTGATGGACTTCTTTACTGTTCAACTCATGCAAGTGGTCCTCCTGTAAATCATCCTTTCTGGAGACCGCAGAATACCTGGGATGATGAAAATGTTAGATTTCCAGGTGCTTTTATTTTTACTTATGACCCCAAAAAAAATAAAATAAATAATTTTGGAATAGGACCTAAGAGAGAGGGGAGTAGATGTCTTGCTTATGATGAAAAAAGAAAAAAGTTATATGGTATTACCTGGCCAAGAAATCATCTCTATGTTTACTATATTGAATCCCGTAAGTATATAGACCTCGGAAGAATTGGAGATATAAATCCTCAGGCAATTTTTCTTGATAAATTCGGGAATGCTTATACAACAGATGATTATGGTTTTATTCTTAAGATAGATGCCGAAACAAATGAAATAAAAAAATTAAAAGTGAAATGTTCATGTGAAAATTATAGATATGGATGGCATAATGTAACCTATGATGTAGTTCCTTCACCTGACTGGAAATGGTTTTATGGAACTGACTGGGGATATGAATCAAGATTGTGGAGATTTACACCTTATGAAGGAGACGGAATAATGGAAGACCTTGGAAGAGCATGGGGTCCACCAGATTTTAAAACAGACAGGTCTCTTGAAAGATGGCAGGTAAGAGGTCTTGTTTTTGGAGCAGATAAGAAACTTTATTTTGCTATGAGAAGTGGATGGGAAGAGGAAGAACATACCTATATTATAAGATTGGATACAAAAACAGGAGAAAGGGAAAAGGTTTGTTCTCTTACTTTTGGAGACCATAAACCAAGAGCAATTGCAAGTGCAACTTTTGATTTTTATGGAAATTTATATTTTGCAGAAGCAGGAAATGCACCAACAGGTATGTATATTTATAGACCAAAAAATGTAAGAAAAGATAAAAAACTATTTTCGTGGAAAGATGTAAAACTATGGGGGTAAAAAATGGAAAATTTAGAAAAAGAACTTGAAAAAAGGAAATGGCCGGAAAGACCTGAGTTAAATATAAATTTCAGAAAATATAATCCATATGTAACTTATGGAAGGGTTGAAAACAGGAGTTTACGTCTTTTTCAATCTTTATCAGAACCAATTCCACCTGAAGAATGTGCAATAACTTCTTTATGTAAAGGCAAAAATAGGAAAATTTATGGTGCAACAAGTGGAAAAAAAAGCCATCTTTTTTATTACAGTTTTTCTCCTGAAGGAGACGGTGTTTGTGATATTGGAATAATTGAGGGAGCAAAAAGTGTGAAAAATACTTTATGTGTTGATAAAAAGGGTCAGATTTGGGGAGGAATTAGTGAAGGAGAAAAGGGTAATCTCTTTCTTTATGATACATCAAAAGACCATATGGGAGAAGGAGGAACCTTTTCAGGTGAAATAAAGATATTTTCAGAACCTGTACCTGGAGAATTTATTGTTTCTTTAATATATGATGAAGATAGAAATGTTTTATATGGAATAAGCAGTGAAAGTGGATATTTTTTTATTTATGATATAGAGAAAAATGAAGTTTTGATTAAAGGCCAGATTGATAAAAATAAACTTTTTTCTTCTGTCCTTGTTAGGGATAATAAAGGAAATATTTACTTTTTTGGTCAATCATGTCAGATGTTTAAATATTCTCCAGAAGAAGATAAGATTATACCACTTGATATATATGCTCCCACTCTTGCTGGAAGAGCATTTTATAACAGAGTTCAATCTATCTGTTTTAATGAATATGATGGGTTTATTTATGGTGGTGTTTCTCCTGATGGAATTCTTTTTGCCTTTGAGCCAGAAACAAATTTTTTAAGGATGATCGGGAGAATAACACCTGAAAGGGATATCCCATGTTTAACAGTTGGGAATGATGGAACTGTTTATGGAATAAGTGGAGAAAAAGATGGTATGGCACATTTATTTTCCTATGACCCTGAAACTTATTCTCTGAACGACCTTGGTTTATTATATACTACAATTGAAATCCCATGGCATGGTTATGAATTTTCTTCTGCTTGCACAGGACATTTTGGAGAGATATATCTTGGAGAAAGTGATAGAATAAGCCACTTATTTATATATTTCCCGCCAATTCCCAGAAAGAAAAAGATTACTACTTAAAAATTGTCTGTAAAATAAGATGATGGTAAAATTATAAAAAATGTATACAGTACTTGCAAGAAAATATAGGCCTCAAAATTTTGATGAAGTTTGTGGACAGAAAGATATTGTTGAAGTTTTAAAAAAGTCCATTAAATTTAATAAAATTGCACATGCATATCTTTTTGCAGGTCCAAGGGGAACTGGTAAAACTACAATAGCAAGAATATTTGCTAAATGTTTAAACTGTATAGAAGGTCCTTCAGAAAATCCATGTAATAAATGTGATAGTTGTATAGAAATAACAAATAGTGTTTCTCTTGATGTTCTTGAAATTGATGGTGCTTCAAATAGAGGAATAGATGAGATAAGAAATATAAGGGAAAATATAAATTTATTGCCCGCAAAATCAAGATTTAAAATTTACATAATAGATGAAGTTCATATGTTAACACCAGAGGCGTTTAATGCTTTACTTAAAACACTTGAAGAGCCACCTTCATATATAAAATTCTTTTTTGCAACCACTGCTCCTGAAAAAATTCCTCCAACAATAATTTCAAGATGTCAGAGATTCAATTTAAAACCACTAAAAAAAGAGGAAGTAAAAAATAAAATACTGGAAATATGCAAGAAAGAAGATATTGAAATAGAAGAAAAGGCAATAGATGAAATATATGATTTCTGCGAAGGTTCATTGAGGGATGCGATAAGTTTACTTGAACAACTTTCTATATTTTCTGATAAAAAAATAAAGTATGAAGATGTTAGATATTTACTTGGGCTTCCAGAAGAAAAAAGTATAGAGGAAATGCTTAAAAATATACTTGATAAAAATTACATAAAAAGTATAGAAAATCTCCATAAACTTATTTCTGAAGGTAAAGACCCTGTTTTAATTCTTGAAGGTATTATAAAAAAAGTTAAAGAAGTAGTTACTCTTCGTCTTGATATTGAAAAGATAGATGTGGATAATGAATTAATGGGAAAATTTGACGGTTTAAAGATGGAGGAAATTTTTGAAGGGATTGAATATATTGTTGAGTATAAAAATAGGGTGAGAAGGGAAAGAGAGCCTGTTTTACTTGTAGAAATTCTTATTCTGAAATTGCTTCAATTATGGGGGAAGGAAAAATTTGAAGAAATAAAAGATAAAGAAGAAAAAATTGAAAAAATAGAAGAAAGTTCTGAAACAATTTTTAATTTTAAGGAAGATAAAGAACCTGAAAGAAAAGAGGAGAAAAAAGAGAAAATTGAGGAGAAAAAAGAATATAAAGAACTAAAATGGGAAGAAATTTTGAAAGAGGTTAAACATTATAAACCCACACTTGAAGCAGCATTAAGAGAAGGTAAACTTGAGAGAATAGAAGGAGACAATATTTACATAATATTTGAAAGTAAATACAGTTTTCATAAGTCAATGGTTGAAAAGCCCTCAAACAAAATTAAGATAGAAAAAATAATTTCTGACTTTACAGGAAGAAATTATAAAATAATACCTGTTTTAAATAAAAACAGTCAGTCAATTATTGAAAACCCTGAGGTAAAAAAAATAGTAGAATTTTTTAATGGAGAAATAATAAAAATGGAGGAATAAAATGGGAATATTTGATAATTTAAAGCAGTTGTCTCAATTAAGACAGCAGGCGTCTCAATTTCAGAAAATGCTTGAATCAAAAATAGTTGAAGTTTCATCTCCTGGGAATGAAATAAAACTTAAAATAAACGGTAAGATGGATATTTTAAATATTGAAATCTCAGAAAATTTATTGAAACCTGAAAATAAATCAAATCTTGAAAAACTCATAAAAAAAACATTTAATGAAGCAAGAAGTAGAGTAGAAAAAATAATAGCCAGTGAACTTAAATCACAGATTAATTTTCCATTTTAAAAATGGGATTATATCCTGAAATAATAGAGAAACTTATAGAAAAATTAAAAAAATTGCCGGGAATAGGTCCTAAAAGTGCAGAAAGAATTGTTTACTATTTAATTCAGAGTGATGAAAATGAAGTAATTTCTCTTGGAGAGGCAATCACATCTTTAAAAAAACAGGTTAAACTCTGTAAAAAATGTTTCAATTTTGCAGAAAAAGATTTATGTAATATATGCCTTGATGAAAAAAGAGAAAGTATTATCTGCATTGTGGAAGAAGTTAAGGACTTAATTTCAATTGAAAAGACAAACTTTAAAGGTAGATATCATGTTTTATGGGGCAGAATTTCAATGCTTGATAATGTAACACCAGAACAAATTAAAATCCCGCAACTTATAGAAAGAATTAAAAATGAAAAAATAGAGGAAATTATAATAGCAACAAATCCTACAGTGGAAGGAGAAAATACAGCAATATATATTTCTGAAATACTGAAAAAGATGGGGATTAAACATTCCAGAATAGCAGTAGGATTACCAATTGGAAGTGAACTTGAATATATAGATAGTCAGACATTAAAAAAAGCAATTGAAGGGAGGAGAGAATTGTAAGGTTTTTCTTTGATATAACTTACATAATTTTTTCCTTTATTGGAAAATATTTTCCAGAAAAAATTTGTTATTTTATTTCCTATATTTTAACTGAATTGAGATATTTTTTTACACCCAATTTAAGAAAAATAATGAAAAAAAATCTTAAAATAATACTTGAATTCAAAGAGAAAAGAAATTATAGTGAGAAAGAACTGGATAAATATGTTAAAGAAGTTTACATTAATTTTGGTAAATATATGACTGAATTTTTTACAATTCCAAAACTTAATTATGAAAAGGTAAAAGAAAAAGTAATTGTTGAAAATATTGAAATACTTGATACTGCTTTAAAAAAGGGAAATGGAGTTATTGCTTTAACAGCACATATTGGAAACTGGGAACTTGCAGGAGTTGTTTCATCAATACTTGGTTACAAAATAAGTGCTATTGTCATTCCATACATAACACCAAAGATAACAGAGATTTACAGAAGGATAAGAGAAAGTAAAGGAGTTGAGGTAATTTTAACAGGTTCAAATCCAAAGAATTTTATAAAATTTAAGAGAGAAAATAAAGTTCTTGCGATACTTGGTGATAGGGTTTTTACTGAAAAAGGAGTTATTGTTGATTTTATGGGGAAGAAAGCAATTTTTCCAAGAGGTCCAGCAACTCTTGCAGTGAAATTGAAAACAGAATTTATTTCAGGATTTCTTGTGAGAGAAAAAGATAAATATAAACTTTTTTTTGAGAAAATTGAATATCCACCTGAAAACTTAAATGAAGAAGAAAAAATAGATTTTTTGCTTTTTCAGAGTATTAAGAAAATAGAGGGAGTTATATTGAGATATCCAACACAGTGGTTGAGTTTTCAGGATATATGGGTTGAATAAAATGAAAAAAAAGAAAAAATATAATTTTGAAGACCTTCTGAAAATTATGGAAAATATAAGGAAAAAATGTCCCTGGGATAAAAGACAGACAAATGAAAGCATTTTGAAATACTTAAAAGAAGAAACAGAAGAATTCAGCGAGGCACTCATATATAGGGATTATGAAGGAATGAAAGAAGAACTTGGCGATATATTATGGCAGGTTGTATTTCATTCTCAGATTTTGAAAGAAAAAAATATATTTACAATTGATGAAGTTATTGACAATCTCTGCAGAAAAATGATAAGAAGGCATCCACATGTTTTTGGTAATAAGAAGGTAAAGGATGAAAAAGAAGTAATTGAAAACTGGGAAAAAATAAAGGAAAAAGAAAAAAGAACTTAATATCTTCTGTCTCCTTCAAAAAGAGTTATTTTATATGTAAATTCCTTTGTTTCAAGTGGAGAAAGATTTAATGTGAATTTTGCACTGACCAAATCATATTTTTCCCATTGAATATTTTTATCAACTTCAATTTTCCAGTATTGATGAGGGAAGTTTCTTTTTATCTCTACTTTAACAGGCAAATTTTTATAATTCACAATCTTTATTCTGTAAATTTTTTCTTCTTCCCATCCAGAAATATTTCCATCTTTATTAAACATATAATTTTTTGTTTTTGTATCCATCAATTTAACATCTACCTTCAACTCATTACTTTCACCAAGGTCAAGTTCAACCTTTTCTCCAACTGGGATATATTTTGTCCTGTCTGAACCAATATATGATAAATTTCCTTCTTTATTTATATACTTGAAAATTTTTATCAACCCATCAGGAAGTGGTTCTTTTCCGAGTTTATAATTCTGGTCATTTACAAATTTAATAAATCTCCTTACATTTTTTCCATATCTTTCTTCCTCATATTTGTAAAAATACTCAACAGGGATATCTTTTTGTGAAAATGAGAGTAATCTTTTTGCCCATTTATCCGGTAAGTTTTCAGTGCCTTCAATTGTATATAAAAAGTATTCAGAAACACCTTCCTTAATAATTTCTTTTTCTTTTGCTTCCGCAAGAACTGCCTTTGCAGCCCTTGCTATTTCTGCCTTTCCTTCATACATTATTGGAGTGGGTGGTAAAACTTTAGGTGTTCCATAAGGTGGAAATCTTTTTGCAAGAACTTTTATCATTTCAAGAAGATTTATTTTCCCAACAACAAGCCGAATTGATGTATTTTCATAGTCCTCACCACTATTATTTATTACTTTTACATATCCTTTCAATTCCATACTTTTTTCATCACTTGATAGAGTTCCGATATAAAATGCTTCCCATGAAATCCCAGATGTAAAATAGGAAATCTCAAAAGGGACTTTTTTTGAAATTTTTGAATCAATTTTCCATATGCCAAGTTCATTAACTCTTGGAGGGAATATCAATTGAGATATATTTATTGAATTAATGTCCTGTTTTGGAATGAGTTCAAGGGATGTAGGGTCAATAAGAGTATTTGCCCATGAAAACTGTAAATTATTTTCTCCCTTTTTAAGTGTCAGTATTCTTTCATCCCTTACAAGTGTTAAATCAGCAGAATTATAAATTGTTAATTGAACTTTTTCCCTTGAAGGTAGAGTAACAAGGTCAATTTTGGCAAAAAGATTAAAAATTAACAAAATAAAAACTATAGTCAATTTCTTCATTTTAATCTCCTTTATATGGTAAAATTTCCATTACTTCTCCTTTATAGGGTGATTGAAAATTAACCATTTCTTTGCTTTTTAAATTCCTCCTGTGATAATGAAATTCAACAATCTCTTTACTTTTTGGTTTTAAATCAATTACAAACTTTAAATTATTTGAATCAATTTTTTCATACTTATGGGAACTTTCTTCCATGTCCCATTCATCAGGTATATTCTCAAGGATTTCTAATTTTGCTGACTTTTCTCTAAAATTTTCAATTTCTATTTTTATAATCTCATCAGTATCATAAAGAACTATATTCCCAGAATTGTTTTTTCTTACATTTATTTTTACTTCTTTCATTTTCTTTTGCTTTACAACAATATCTCTGCTATCCCCAAAATAAAGGCGGAAACTTTCTCCAGCAGGTGTATATTTTAAATTATCCTCTCCAAGAAAAATGGAACTATCTGATTTATCAATTTGAAACATTCTTGTTTTACCAGCAAGTAAAGGGAATTCACCAAGACCGCTTTCCTTTACATTTTTTATCTCAAAATATACAGGAATTCCCACATTTTCTTTTACTGTTTCAGGGTCCCATGGCATCTTTGAAGTATCAAAAACAAAAATCTTTTCAAATTTAATTCCGTCCTTCTCGTAAATTAATATTTGTTTTGTTTCCTCGTTTTTTGTTGATGTTTCAAATGATTTACCAAATTCAGGAGCAAAAATTCCTTTTTCAAAATCTTCTCCTGAAAAATTTCTTATTATAAGATAAGATGAAAGATGTATATTCTCCTCATTTTTGTCAACAACTATTTTATAAGTGTAAATACAATCAATATTTGAGAGTAAATATGATATTCTTATCTTTTCTTCTCCTCCTTCTGGACTATATATTTCCCAGATAAGAGAATTATCTTCGGGCGGATAACTTAAATTTATCAATTTTAATTTATCCGGATTTGTAATGAAGGTGAGAGTTATTGAGTCCTTATCAATATTTACACCCTTCCATGAAAAATCAACTTGATTTATTCCTTTCTGCAATGTCAGAGTTCTTTCTTCTTCAACAAAAGCGGTATTTAGAGAATCAAATCTTATGTATGAAATTTCCCTTTCAGGAAGAGCAACAAGTTTTGTTCTTGCAATGGATAAAGAAAAAATTGATAGTAAAATGATAAAAATTTTTTTCATTTTTATTCTCCTTTAAAATCTTGTTATTACTGTGTATTTAACTATTTCCTCTCCATTACCCTTAACCTTTACCGGAAATTTTACTGTCCAAGCATCTTCTTTTAAATAATCGTGTGTTTTTTCAGTTATTTCCCATGTTCCATACAGGTGTTCTATGACCTCAACAATAACATCTTCTTTTTTAAAGTTTTTAATCTTTATTTCATATGTATCTTTATAAACATTCTGACTTATTCTTTCATGTGCAACAATCTTTCTTTCTCCTTTAATATCAAAAACGTTCCCGAGTGGAAGTTTTACTTTTTCTCCTATTGGTGTATGAGGAATTCTGTTTTCTCCTATAAAAATACTGCCTTCTTTTTCATTTTTGAATATTCTTATTTTTCCAGCAGGAAGCACTTCTTCCTCATTTTTAAACTCAATAGAAATTTCAACATTATCGTTATACTGTAAATTCCTCCAGTTTTCATAATGATAATATCTTGTGATTGCTCCATCATATGTATATTTTTTCTCAACTTTTATGTCATTTTTATTGTAAAAATTTATCTGTTTTATTTCTCCATCCTTTATATCTGCTTTACCTTTAAGTGTATATCTGTGATATTCAAAAACAGGGCTTTCCTGGAAAGAAGAAGGTGCTTCTGCCATCTTTAAAGCATCAGCAGATACTCTAAATGCATTTCTATTACCAGCCTGGTATTCAATAAATTTTTTAACCTCTCCTGCAATAAGTTCAATTGATGCATTTTCATAATCAACACCACATTTATTATCAACTGTTATAAACCCGGTTAAATTTAAAACTGACTTTTCTTCATCAAAATTACCAGAATAATCTGCTTTCCAGTTAATATTTGAAGTTGTATACTTAAGAAGAACTTTATAAATATCCTTTTTTTCATTAAAAACAAGGAATTTTAATTGTGGTTTATAGGTGAATGTATCAGTTTTTTCAAAACTAACTTCTCTTAAATTTTCCTTATTAACAACAACTATTTTATCTTTCGTCTCTATCCCTATATTTCCAGCATCATAAAAGAGTAAAATTCCTGAATAAAACTGCCCCTCTTTTGTTATAACACTTGCCTTTTCTCCAATCTTTTTTGAAAATAACTTATCAGATGTATAAATATCATAATTGAAAGATTGTTCAAGAATATTAGATTTTGCCTGCGGAGATAAAACTGAAAACTGAATACTTGTTGGCTCAATAAATTTTGGTATATCTGTAAAAATCAATTCATTTTTTCCAGAAGGTATTTCAATTTCCCTTATTTCATCACATACAGCAAAATTCTGATTATAAATTGTAAGTTTAATTTCTTTTTTACTCTGAGCATATAAAAAACATCCAATTACCAAAAAAACAAATAAAAATTTTTTCATTTTAACCCCCATTTATTTAATTTTTTCAATTTCTTCTTTTAAAATTTTTTCACTCTCAGGAGAATATCCAGTCATATCTTTAACAACAATTCCCTCTTTATTAATTAAAAAAATTCTTGGGATGGATACAACTTTGTAATTATCACTTACTCTACCATCAGTGTCTAAAAGAACTGTAAAATTATAATTATTCTCATCTATAAAATCTTCAACTTTTTCTCTTTCTTCGTTTGAATTTATACACAGTATTATTACTCCCTTATCTTTATATTCATCATAGAGTTTCTGTATAATTTTTAATTCATCTCTGCAGGGAGGACACCAACTTGCCCAGAAATCTATAATTACAACTTTTCCTTTAAGTGAGGAAAGAGAAATTTTTTCTCCTTTAAGTGAAGTTAAAGTAAAATCAGGTGCTTTTTTCCCTTCAAAACTTTCTCCTTTTGGAGTCCCCCCAGGAAGTTTAAATTCTTTTGCTCCTTCTGGTGGTTTAAATACAAATATATCCTTTGGAACCTGAGGGTCTAATTTTAAACTCTTAACTTTATACTTCAAAACCATTGGCTCAGGTAATTCTTTCACTGAAAAACTCATAATAAACTGAAGTGGAAGATAATTTTCTGAAGACACCCATAAAGAGATACTATTATCATTATTTAAAACATCCTTTCCTTTAACTTTTATCAGATAACTTTTTTTGCCTTCAAATTCAACATTTTCAATTGTCGCTGAATCAACTTTGCTAAAAATTTTTGTTATTTCTTCTTTTTTTGTAGGTATGATTATAGAATATGGCATTTCTTTAATTTTGATTTCTTCCTTTTTGTAAGGCATCTTGAAGTAAGTATTTCCAATTCTGTTATAACTCCAGATATTTTCGCCATCATAAACCATTTTAGATATATCCCCTATTTCCATATAAAACTTTTCAGTTTTTAAATCAACTATAACATTTAAATTTAACTGGGTAGTCATACCCATCATAATTGTAGTAAATTCAATTTGAGATTCCATCATTTTATCCTTAAAGACATTTTCCAGTTTATTCAAAATATCTTCAATTTCAGGAGAAAAAGAAGATTGAGAAAAAATTAAAGAAAAAGAAAGAAAAAACAATATAAAAAATTTTTTCATTTGAACCCCCTTTTTTGAATTTTAACTTTTCTCATGATTTTATTCTACCTTTTATTTTAAATTAAAGTCAAATTTAGATTTTTTCCTAAGTTGAGTTAAAATTTAAAAATGGAAATGTATAAAAAATTTTCTGAATATCTTAAAAAAAGATTTGGATGCAGAGTTCATAAAATAAGTGTTTATGCTGGTTTTAATTGTCCTAATCTTGATGGAACTTTCAGCAATAAAGGTTGTATCTATTGTAATAATTATGCATTCAGTCCATCTTTGAGAAAAGTTTTGACTCTTGAAGAACAGATAGAAGAAGGAATTGAATATGGTAAAAAAAGATTTAAGGCAGAAAAATTTATTGTTTATTTCCAGCCATATTCAAATACTTATGCACCTGAAGAAATTCTTAAAGAAAAATATGATACAGTAAAAAAATTTCCAGAAATTGTTGGAATTTCAATAGGGACAAGACCTGATTGTATAGATGAAGAAAAACTGAAATTGATTGAAAGTTATACAGATGATTATGAGGTGTGGATTGAATATGGACTTCAGAGTATTCACGATAAAACATTGAAAATTATAAATAGAAATCATACATATTCAGATTTTTTAAATGCATATGAAATGACAAGAAAGAGAAATATAAAAATTTGTGCTCATGTAATAATTGGATTGCCAGATGAAGATAAGGAAGAAATAATTGAAACAGCAAAAGAATGTGGAAAATTGAAACTTGACGGAATAAAAATACATCCAGTACATGTTTTAAAAAATACTGAACTTGAAAGATGGTATAAAGAAGGGAAATTTAAAGTTATGAGTATGGAAGAGTATATTGATTTATTATGTGATTTTCTTTCTTATCTTTATCCTGAAACAATAATTCAGAGATTAACTGCTGACTGTGATAGAGAATATCTTGTATCGCCTTTATGGTTGCTTGAAAAACAAAAAATGTTAAAATTATTGGAAGAAAAAATGGAAGAAAAAAATATATATCAGGGGAAAAATTATAGAGAAAAGGAGTAAAAAAAATGAAAGTAATTATTTTATGTGCTGGTTATGCGACAAGAATGTATCCTTTAACATTAGTTAAATCAAAAAATTTACTTCAAATAGGTGGAAAAGCAATGGTTGAAAACATAATTGAAAAGTTAAAAGGAATTCCTGAAATAGATAAAATCTTTATTGTGTCAAATGATAAATTTTATAATGATTTTAAATTTTGGGGAGAAAGTAAAAAGAATGTAATAATTTTAAATGATGGTTCAAACTCTGATAAAAATAGATTGGGCGCAATTGGAGATATAAAGTTTGCAGTTGATAAAATTGAAGATGATGAGTTTTTGATAATAGCAGGGGACAATCTTTTTGAATTTGACCTTTTTGATTTTGTTAATTATGGTAGAAAAAATGGAATTACAGTGGGAGTTAAAAGAGTTGAAGACATAAATCTTATAAAAAAATACAGTCAGGTAATTCTTGATGATAGAAACAGAATTATTTATTTTGAAGAAAAACCAGAACATCCAAAAACAAAAAATGCTGCAATATGTATTTATTATTTTCCAAAAGGAACTCTAAAAAAATATCTTGAAGAATATCTTGGTGAGAAAAAGAATCCAGATCAGGCAGGTTTATTTATTCAGTATCTTCACCAAAAAGTTGATGTATATGGATATGTTTTCAGTGATATGTGGTTTGATATAGGAGATATAAATCAATTTCACCTTGCAAACTTTTATTTACTGGATAAAATTTTAACTGAAAAATTTGGTAAAGGAGAAAAAATATCACATTTTATAGCACCTGGAAGAGTAAATATAATAGGAGAGCATACCGATTATAATGGTGGTTTTGTTATGCCCTTTGCAGTTAACAGATTTATATATCTTGCAATAAGAAGGAATAATAAAAAAGTTATAAATTTCATCTCACTTCAATTTAAAGACGAGGTCTGTGTAAATCTGGAAAATATAAAAAAAACAAATACATGGGCTGATTATCCACTTGGAGTTATAAATGTTTTGAAAGAGTTGGGTTATGAAATTGAAGGGGTTGATTTTGTTTTTGAAAGTAATATTCCTGTTGGTGGAGGCCTTTCATCTTCCGGTGCAATAGAAGTTATAACACTGAGTGCTTTAAATGAAATTTTTGATTTAAAAATTGAAAAAGAAAAAATTCCATTTTTATGTCAGAAAGCAGAAAATGAATTTGTAGGAGCAAGATGTGGAATAATGGACCAGTTTATAATAACAATGGCAAAAGAGAACAATGCAATTCTTCTAAACTGTAAAACTCATATATATAAATATATTCCAATTAATCTTGGTGATTATTATTTTTTAATTTCTTCTACAAATGTTTCCCATTCAATTGCTTCTGGTGAGTATAATAAAAGAAGGGCAGAATGTGAAAAAGGGCTTGAAATACTTAAAAAATATTTAAATATTGAAACACTTTCAGATGTAAAAAAAGACGAATTTGAGAAATATAAGGATAAATTACCCGAAGTTGAAAGGAAAAGAGTTTTGCATGTAATAAATGAAAATGAAAGAACTGAAAAAGCAGGTGAATATCTGATTAAAGGAGATGTTGAAAAACTTGGGAATTTATTGAATGAATCACATATATCATTGAGAGACCTTTACGAGGTATCTTGTGAGGAAGTAGAAATAATGAGAGATGAATCATTGAAAATTAAAGGAGTACTTGGAACAAGGATAACCGGAGGGGGTTTTGGAGGATGTCTTATTTCACTTGTGCATAAAAATTCTATTGATGAATTTGTAAAAAAAGTAGGAGAAAACTATAAAGAAAAAACAGGAATAAGACCAGAATTTCATATATCTCAGGCAGTCAGTGGTTGCTCTTCATTTTAGTTCTAAAAAATTTTGCCTCTCATATTCATAATATCAAAGAGAAATAAGCACTTTAAATTGACCTTTATTAATAATAAAAAGTAAAATTAATGTATGCGCCTGTAGCTCAGTCCGGATAGAGCGGTGGACTTCGAATCCAAGGGTCGCCAGTTCAAATCTGGCCAGGCGCGCTAAAAATGGAGGTATTATGGAAAAATTTATTGCTTCTTTACTTTCTCTTTTTATTACTCTTGACCCTGTTGGCACAATCCCTTATTATTTAACCTATACACACAGTTTTACAGAGGAGAAGAAACACAGAATTCTTTTTATTTCAATTTCTGTATGTTTTTTTGTAAGTGTTTTATTTCTTTATTTTGGCGAGTTTTTATTCAAATATCTTAAAATTTCCTTCAGTGATTTCCTTATAGCAAGCGGTATAATTCTTTTGATTTTTTCTGTTACTGAATTTATAGGTGCAGGTCAGTTTAAAGTTGAAGAAGAAATGGCTATAGTTCCACTTGCAATTCCTTTACTTGCCGGTCCTGCCTTTTTAACAACAATTTTAATTTCAAAAAAATTTTATGGAACAATAATAACTTTAATCTGTCTTTTCTTAAACCTTACTTTTGCCTATATAATCCTTTTTTATTCACAGAAAATTTCTCATTCAATTGGAAAGACAGGTATAAAAGGGCTTATTAAAATCCTTTCACTTTTTCTTGCATCACTTGGAATAAAATTTATAAGAGAAGGGATAGGCCAGATAATAAAATTTTAAATCTCTTTCTTTAAATTGAATATTTTTTTCAGGTATAATAAGCCACCAATTATTGATAGGAAACCTGAAATTATAAAACTGATAATCGCACCAAATTTTTCTGCCATTAAACCAATCAATAAATTTCCAAATGGTGCAATTCCCATAAATGCCATTGAATGAAAACTCATAACCCTTCCTCTTTTATCATCATCAACAAGTGTCTGTAGAATTGTATTGCTTGAAACCATTTGAATTACCATACCAAGACCTGAAATAAAAATAATAAAAATTGAAAGATAAATATTTTTTGTTAATGAGAAAAATATCAAACTCATTCCAAAAATTAAAGTTGATAATGGAATAATTTTTTCAAGATTTTCTATGTTTTTCTTTCCAGCCATATAAATAGCACCTATAAAAGAACCAATTGCAGAAGAAGCCATCAAAAACCCAAATGTTTTAGGTCCACTCTTTAAAATATCCTTAACAAAAACAGGTAAAATTGAAAATGAAGGAAAACCAATTAAACTTATCCATCCAAGAAGGAAAACTGTATATTTTAAAATTTTGAAGTCAAAAATATATCTGAAACCATCCTTTAAACCAGAGAAAATTTCCATATCCATTTCTTTTCTATCATGACTTTCAATTTTCATCAAAACAAGTGAGATTATAACAAATAAAAAACTTATACCATTAATTAAAAAACAGATTCCTTCATCTTTTAAAGAAATTAATATACCTGCAGAAAATGGACCAATAAGTTTTGTAAGATTTACAAGTGAGGAATTAAGTGCAATTGCATTCTGTAAGTCATTTTTATTAACAATTTGGACAATAAATGCCTGCCTTGATGGTAATTCAAAAGCATTAACAATTCCAAGAAAAATACCAAGAGCAATAATATGCCAGATTTTAATTAAATTTGTATAAAAAAGGACTGTCAGAATAAATGCCTGGACCATCGCAAGAATCTGTGTAATTATAAGTATAGTGTATTTATTCCATTTATCGCTTAAAACACCACAGAATGGAAGTAAAATGAAAGTGGGAATTTGAGTTATAAAACCAATAAATCCAAGTAAAAAAGGAGAATTTGTAAGGCGATAAACAAGCCAGGGTAAAGCCATTCTCTGCATCCATGTTCCTGTTAATGAAAGACCTTGACCAATAAAATATAACCTGTAATTTCTATACTTAAAAGACCTGAAAATTTCTTTAAGATTAATTACTTTTTCCATTTTTATTCATTGATTTTAACATATTTTTCTCTTCACAGTTTAAACCTTTGAAAAAAAATGAAAAAGATGTAAACTTTTATAAAAGGAGAGAAAATGGAAATACTTAAGGATTTTAGTTTTGAAGTTGATGTAGAGAATTTAATTAGAAGATTGAAGATTGAAAAGGGAAGTGAGGATGAAAAAGAGTTTTTAAATTTAATTGAAAAGGCAAAAGAAACAGGAAGACCAAAAGCAGTTTATATTGAAGGATTTATAGAGGAAAAAAGGGAGGAAGAAGTTATCATCAATGGAGTTATTTTTAAAAGCAATGTCTTGAGGAAAAATCTTGAAAATGTTGAGAAGGTCTTTGTTTTTATTGCTACATGTGGAAATGAACTTGATAGTATAAAGTTTAAAGATGATATATTAAAGGAATGGTGGTGGGAAACAATTAAAGGTTATTTTCTTGAAATGGCAAGAAGATATTTATTTGATTACCTTAAGGATAGATATTTCCTGAAAAAAATAGTTAGTATGAGTCCTGGAGCAAGTGAAAAATATGTATGGCCAATTGAACAGCAGAAAGAACTTTTTTCTTTATTTGGAGATGTTGAAAAACTTATAGGAGTGAAATTAACTGATTCATTTTTAATGATACCAAACAAAACAGTTTCTGGCTTTTTATTTTCAACAGAGAAGGATTACAGAAGTTGTAAAATATGCAGAAGGAAGAATTGTCCTGGTAGAAGTGCTGAATTTGATGAAAATTTATGGGAAGGATATCAAAAAGGAGAAATTAAAAATGGATGAAAAAATTTATAATGAAAGATTTAATCGCTACCTTACAGCAATGAGAAATGAAATGCCTGATTGTATTCCGATAAGACCTTTTGTTGCTGAATTCACTGCAAAATATGCAGGTTATACATGTCAGGAAGTAACACATGATTATAAAATGGCATTTGAAGCGGTTATAAAATGTGGTAAGGATTTTGACTGGGATGCAATGGTTCCAAATATGGTTTATGTCTGGACAGGTCTTACTCAGGCACTCGGTTTAAAATATTATGCTACCCCTGGTATAGAAATTCCTCCTGATACTGGTTTTCAATATTTAGAGCCACCTGAAGAAAATGCATATATGAAACCAGACGAATATGATAGATTGATAGATGACCCGACTGAATTTTTATTTGAAGTATGGCTTCCAAGAGTTTCAAAAGATATAGGTGGAAAAAATTCTTACTTTAAAAAACTTGCTCTTGTAAAAGGTGCCATGGCTATGCTTCAGTATTTTTCTGACCTTGGAGCACAGGTTAAAAGAATGAAAGAAGAAATATGTATGCCCTCTGCTATAAGTGGAATTTTAAAAGCACCTCTTGATATAATTGCTGATAAAATGAGAGGATATATAGGACTTGTTATGGATTTACACACTCAACCTGATAAAGTTTTAAAAGCATGTGAGGTTCTTGCTCCACACCTTGCAAAAGTAGCACTTATGACAGCAGACCCTGAAAAAAAATTACCAATTGCTTTCTGGATGCATAGAGGTTGTGTTCCATTTATAAATATGGAGCAATTTAAGAATATCTACTGGCCAACTTTAAAACCGATAATAGAGGAATTGTGGAGAAATGGATACCAGACACTTTTTTATGCTGAAGGAAATTGGGATGCACATCTTGATAGTTTTCTAAAACTGCCTGAAAGAAGCATAATATACCATGTTGATAAAGGAGATATTTTTTATGTTAAAAAGAAAATTGGCAAAAAATTCTGTATAAGTGGGGGGATTCCAAATACATTACTTGCAGTGGGAACAGAAAAAGAAGTTAAAGATTATTGTAAAAAGGTAATTGATAGTGTTGCAAGAGATGGTGGATATATTATGGATGCATCAGCAATAATCCAGAATGACGCAAAAATAGAAAATATAAAGATTATGACTGATTTTACAAGAGAATATGGTATTTATTCACAGGGACATACAGAAAATTATATTGAAAAAAGAAAAGATTATGAGACAGAGAATAAATTGAAGGAATTAAAGAAAAAACCAGGGGTCTGTATACCATGGGAAGAAAAAAGAAAGGAGATAAAAAATATTTCAGGAGATGAAGAGTTAATAAAGAGAATTTATACAGAAATTGATACTTTTGGCTATATATTCATCTGGCAAATTCTTCTCTCTTTTTAATAAATATGCCTTTTTCAGTTTACAATTCAAGATATAAAGGATAAAATATAAATAAGTGGTGAGTGTAGCTCAGCGGAAGAGCACTGGACTGTGGCTCCAGGAGTCGGGGGTTCAAATCCCCTCACTCACCCTTTTTTCATATTTCCTTCTCTCCATTTTTCTCACTATTTCTTATCCATATTTCATCTTTGTTGGTCGCCAAAAACTACCCGACAAGGCGAGATGGGAGAGGGATAAAGTTGAGGTTGGAAAAAATAACTCCTTCTAAACCTGGCCATCTCTTTTATTTTCTTATTATTTTCTCTCCCTTAATGGGAGAGGATAAATGGTGAGGGTGAAAAAGGAATATCCCCCTAATCCTGCCCCTTTCCCACTTTTTATTATTATCTCCTCTCCCTGGACGGGAGAGGATAAAGGAGAGGGTGAAGGAAAAAGAATTCCTCCTCACCCTGCCTCTCCCACGGAGGAAAGAGGGAAAAAGCATTCATTAACAATTAAAATCTCTGAAGACCGTAGAAAATTTGAAAAAAATGAATTTTATGGTATAATATAAATATGGAGATTAGGAAAATATGGGGGGATTACGAGTGGAAAATGTTGAAAATTGTGTTAATGACCACTTAATAGAGAAAATTTCAGAAGAGATAAAAAAGAAATTTAATCCACAAAAAATAAACCTTTTTGGTTCTTACGCATATGGGAATCCTACAAGAAGTAGTGACATTGACTTTTTTATAATAATGGATACAAAACTTCCAGTCAGAAAACAGGCATTTTTAATTCGTAAAGAAATAAAAAGTTCTGTCCCAATTGATATAATTGTAAGAACACCGGAGCAAGTAGAGGAAAGGATTAAAATGGGCGATTTCTTTATAAAACAGATTATACAAAAAGGGATTTACTTATGAAAAAGATAACAGAAGAATGGATTACCAAGTCCGAAAAAGAATATTTAGTTGCGATAAGAGAATTAAAAACTACACCTATTGTAGGAGATGCGGTTTGTTTTCATGCCCAGCCATGTGTGGGAAAATATATGAAAGCGATTTTGGGATTAATTGAAAAATTGGTAAAATGTTACAAGCAATAAAAGAATTAGGAGAACAACAATTAAAAAGAGAAGGAAAGGATATTGCTGATATTTTTTCTATCATTGTGGAAGATTCAAATATTGATGGAAAATGTCCAAAAGTTTTAGTGGCAGTGTTTAAAAAAGAGGGATGGAAGATTATATACCATTATACACGGATAGAAGATAATAGTAAAGAAAAAATTAGGAAATATTTATATTGCCGTGGAGCTTCGCGAGGATCAAATTATTCACCCACAGCAAAAATTACTGAACTTGAAAAAACATTTAAAAACAAAGTTGAAGGTTGGCTTAAAGAATATAAAGGTTCTGATGAGTTAATAAAATGTCTTAAATCTGTTGTTGGAATATCGAAAGAAAAAATTTTAAAAGATTTATCTGATAAGTTGAACAATATTAAACCCTCATTAAAAAGAAATCAAGGTTGCTTATTTACTTTGGCAATAGAAGAAAATGGAGAAATAAAATATCTTGGTGATTATCAAGTCTTTAAAGATTTGTTAATTAATTCTGTAAAAGAGGATCTTCGGCAAATTATGCAAAAAAGACATACCTGTTCTGTCTGTGGTGAAGTAAAAGATGAAGTGTATGGTAATGCTATACCTTTTGCTTTTTATACCATTTATACCATAGACAAGCCAGGTTATATTGCGGGTGGATTTTATAAAGAAAATGCTTGGAGAAATGCTCCTGTTTGTATGGAATGCATATTGAAGATTAAAGAAGGCAGGAAATTTTTAGATGAAAAACTTAAATCAAAAATGGGAGGACAACAGTATTATTTGATACCAAAATTTATTTTAGGTGTTAAAGGGATTGAGGAAATAGTAGATACTTTTTTTAATTATTTTGAACATAGAGATAATTTATTGAGTCAAAAAACTTTAGCACGCATTAGTGAGGATGAAAAAGAAATACTTGAAGAATTAGGTAAGTTAAAGGATATATTGACTTATAATTTTCTATTTTTTAAAGTAAATAAACAAGAGTTTAAGATAAATCTCCTTGTAGAAGATATTCTTCCATCCAGAATAAGTGCAATCTTTGAAGCAAAGAAAAGAGCAGAAAACAAAGAAATTTTTAAAAATGTGAAAGTAAAGAAAAATAGATATGAGGATATAGAGTTTCGGTTTGATATACTTAAAGAATTTATTCCTTCTCAAAAAACATTTTTTGAAATAATAGATAAAACTTTCCGCGGAATTACTATTGACAAAAATTTGCTTTTTTCATTATTTTTAAATAGAATTCGTCAAAGTTTTATTAGTGAAGCATATTTAAAACCCTTAGTTCTGCAAGCATTTGTATCTTTTTCATTTTTCAAAGAATTGGGGATATTAACAAAAAATGAAGATTTTAAAAATGGAGGTGAAATTATGAGTGAGTTAAAAGAAAGGGCTGAAGGATTTTTTAAAAATTTTTCAAATACATTCTATACACCAGCTCATAAGGCTGTTTTTCTTTTAGGGGTCCTAGCACAAAAGCTTTTGAACATTCAGTATAGTGAAAGAAGTTCAACGCCATTTAGAAAAAATCTAAAAGGATTAAAAATGAAGGAAGAAGACTTTAAAAGTCTTTTGGCAAAAATCCAAAATAAGCTTGAAGAATATAAGAAGAACTATTATCATTCCTTAGAAACATTAATTTCAGAATATTTTATAGAGGCTGGCAGAAATTGGAGTTTTAGCACTGATGAACTCAATTTTTATTTTGTTCTTGGAATGAATTTAGAAGATTTTATAGATAAAATTTTAAATTTAACAAAAGGGGAGGTGCAAAAATGAAAGAGATAATTAAAAAAAGGTCGGAAATACTATTTATTTATGATGTTACCGATGCTAATCCGAATGGTGATGTAGATGAAAACAAACCACGCATAGATGAAGAAACGGGATATAACATTGTTACAGATGTTAGATTGAAGAGAACTATTCGGGATTATCTTCATGATTTTAAGGAGCAAGAAATATTTGTTAGAGAAGAAAGAGATAACGAAGGGGCATTAAAGACAAAAGAGGATATATATGAAACATACGGTTCTCCTGATGAAGTAATTAAAAGGTGTATAGATATCAGACTTTTTGGAGGAACTTTTGCTCTGAAGAAGAGAGATGATAAAAAGAAAAAAACAGAAGAAGCTGAAGAAGAGAAACCAACCGAAAGAGCATTTGCTTTAACAGGTCCTGTTCAGTTTAAATTTGGAAGATCTCTTCATCGAATCGGAGAACCAACTTTTGTAAGAGGGACAACTGTAATGCCTTCACAAGAAAAGAAAGGAGCCGGCACCTTTTGGGAAACATATATTCTGCCTTATTCGCTAATTGCTTTTTATGGAATTATTAATGAAAATGCTGCAAAAGATACTGGATTAACGGAAAAAGATGTGGAACTTCTGTTAGATGGAATCTGGAATGGTACAAAGAATCTAATTACAAGATCCAAAGTTGGCCAGATACCTCGTTTATTACTTCAGGTGATATATAAAGAAAAAAATTATCATATAGGTGAACTTGACCATAGAATAAAACTTGTAAAAAACAATCCCAACCAAAAGGATGAAGAAATAAGAAGAATTGATGAAATAAAATTAGATGTAACTGAACTTGCTGATGTACTTGAGAAAAACAAGGATAAGATTGAAAAAATCCGTTATAAAAAGGATAAATATCTTGAAATAATAAAAAACGGAAAAACAATAGAAATTAATGAAATTGTTGACGGAATCAAATTTGAAGAGATAAACTTCTAACAATATATGATAAAAAAATTTATAATATTTGATATTTGGGGTGATTACGGACACTTTAAAAAATATTATACTACTTCTTCACCGCTTACTTTTTCAATCCCTCCTCGGACTGCAATTATTGGATTGATTAGTGCAATTATTGGATTAGAGAAAAACCGATATCTCTCTTTGATGACAAAGGATAAGGCAGATGTAGCTATTCGGATTATTAACCCTGTTAAAAAAATTAGAATATCACAAAATTTAATAAATACTAAAGATGGATTTTGGATTCCTATAAAAAAAGGAGCACACGAACCAAGAACACAGGTTCGTTTTGAGTATCTTAAAGAGCCAAGATTTAGAATTTATTTTACCCATTCAGATGACAAAATTTATAATTCATTAAAGGAAAACCTAAAAAATCATAAATCGGTTTATACACCTTGTCTTGGGTTGAGCGAACTCATTGCAGATTTTGAATTTGTTGATGAAGTTTCAGTAGCGAGAAATTTTAATAACGAAAATTTCATTGATATACATTCTGTAATTCCTTTTGATACAATGAGAGAAATAGATTTACTTGTATCAAATAGAAAATATTTCAAAGAACGAATTCCGGTTGAAATGTATCCGGGTAGAATAGTAACAGAATATAGAGAAGTAATTTACGAAATTAATGGTAATACCATTAGAGCAAAGGTAGAAAATACTTTGATTTTGAGTAATAACGATGCCATCGTTATATTATAATGAAGTTTGGTCACATCCTGATAAACCTTTAAGAGAACATTTAGAAAAAGTAGCAAAAATAATAAAATGTTCAATAGAAGAATTGCCACTGAACTTACCCGTGAAAAAAAAGATTCTTTCAGAGATTCTCTATTACTTAGGTCTTTATCATGATATTGGTAAAGCAACCTCCTTTTTTCAAGAATATTTAAGAGAAGAAAATGAAGATAAAAAAGCTCGTCTTAAAAATGACCCTAAAACTAAGCACAGTCTTCTTTCCGCTGTTGCTGCTTATTTTGCTATTGAAGAATATTTAAAAGAAATCAATTTTAATAATGATTTTTCCTTCTTTCTTCCTGTTGCAGGTTTTATTGCAGTTAGAAGACATCATACAGATCTACAATCTATAAGTGAAGACATAAAGATTGATGAAAGTGAATTTATTAAAGAACAAATAAATAATCTTAATACTGATTATCTTTTGTTCTTACCTAAATGGAAAGAAGTATTTGAAAAACTAAAATCATTTCCTAATAGTTGGCTATTAAAAAAATTATCTTGGAACCAATGGATTAAAGAAGATAAAGGAGTTTTACCATATCTTATTCAACATTTATTTTATTCATTGCTTCTTGATGCTGATAAACACGAAGCTACAATAGGAACCAAATTAAAAAGGAAAATTTTACCATCAAACATGGTTGAATTGTATCGTAAAGAAAAGAGATTTAATGTTCCGGAATCAAAAATAAACGAGTTGAGAAACGAAATTTATCAAAATGTCCTTAATCAAATTAAAATTCTTGACCTTGAAAAAGATCGTATCATATCTTTATCTGCTCCAACAGGTTCTGGTAAAACACTAACATCTTTTGCTTTTGCTCTAAATTTAAGAGAAAGGATTGAAAAAGAAAAAGGATATTGCCCAAGAATTATTTATTGCTTGCCTTATCTTAGTATTATTGATCAGAATGCCAAAGTAATTGAAGAAGTTTTTAAAATAGCAATAGGTAAAGAACCTACTTCTGATTACTTTTTAATTCATCATCATTTGTCCGATTATACTTATAGAGAAGAGAATACAGAATACGAACCAGACGAAAGTGAAATTCTTATAGAAGGGTGGGATTCAGAAGTTATTATTACTACTTTTGTCCAACTATTTCATACTTTATTTACAAATAAAAATAAAGCAATTAGGAAATTTCATAAAATTGTGGGAAGTATTGTAATTTTAGATGAAATCCAATCATTTCCTCATACCTATTGGTTATTGTTTAAAGAAACTGCAGACACTCTTGCTAAACATTTTAATGTCTATTTTATTCTTTCAACTGCTACACAACCTGCAATTTTTGAACATTCAAAAGAACTTGTTACAGAAAAGGAAAAATATTTTACTTTTTTAAAACGCACACAAGTACTAGTGAAAACTTCTTCCCCAATGACGATAAATGAACTGAAGGAATATATAATAAAATCTCTTATTTCAAAACCACAAAGTACTCTTGTTGTTTTAAACACAATTAACTCAGCAGAAGAGGTTTTTAGAGGGATAAAAGATACCTTGAAAAGATCAGGATTTGAAGTTTATTATCTTTCTTCACATATAGTACCTATTGAACGTCTAAAACGAATAGAAGCGATTAAAAATTCTACTAATAAAAAAGTTGTAATTTCGACCCAATTGGTAGAAGCAGGGGTTGATATTGATTTAGAAAGGGTGATTAGAGATATTGGACCTTTTGATAGTATTAACCAAGTTGCTGGTAGAGTAAATAGGAATTTTAAAAATGAAAATAAAATAGCAGATGTAGAAATAATAAAACTTAAAGATGAAAGAGAAAGATTTTTCAGTTCTTATATTTATGACTCTGTTTTAATTGATGCTACAGAAAGGTTGATTCAACTATTTACACAAATTTCTGAAGATAACTTCCTAAATCTTAGTGAAAAATATTATAAAGAAGTGAAAAGGGTGATTTCAGATGATGAGTCAAATAAATATCTCGACGGAATAAAAAAACTTAATTATGAATATATTGGCAATTTCAAACTGATAGACGAAATTGATAAAATTGATATTTTTATAGAATTGAATGACGAAGCAACAGAGGTTTTGAAACAATATGAAGAATTGATAAAAATTAAAGATATAAAAGAAAGAAAACGTAAGTTTTTAAAAATCAGAAAGGAGTTTTATTCTTATGTAATTTCCATATCACTTAAAAAAGCACCCAAGGATTTATTCCCAGAAATAGGAGGCATAAGATTTGTGGGTAAAACTCAGCTCGAAGATGTCTATGAGAAGGAGACGGGGTTTAAAATTATTCAAAATTCCTCAATATGGATATAAATATTTATGCTACAAATTGTCTAAAGATTAATATAGAGTTAAAAAATCTTACTTACCTTTCTAAATATGGTAAAATTTTTGAGGTGGATGGGATAGGGTATGTTGTTGATTTAGACCAGTAAGGAAGAGAAAGAAATGTATATTACAGGGACGATGATTTGGTATTACTATATATGTGAAAGAGAAGTGTGGCTTATGGCAAGGGAAATTCATCCAGACCAGGAAGACCCATTTATTGAAATAGGAAGGATTCTGTCAGAAGAAAGTTATAAAAGGGAGAAGAAGAATATATATCTTGAAGGAATGATAATAGATATAATGAAGGTAAAAGATGGAGAAGTTATAATTGGGGAAGTAAAGAAAAGTTCAAGATTTGAAAAAGCAGCAAAAATGCAACTTTCTTTTTATCTTTTGAAATTGAAGAGAATGGGAATTGAGGCAAAAGGAGAACTTTTATTCCCAAGAGAAAAGAAAAAAGTAGAAGTTATTCTTACAGATGAAATTGAAAATGAGTTAAAAATTGCAGAAGAAAAAATAAAAAGTATAATTAATCTTGATAGACCACCAGAAGCAAAGAAAATTAAGTTTTGTAAAAATTGTGCCTATGAGGAGTTTTGTTTTTCATGAGAATAAAAATTACTTTTGAAGAAATTAAGGGGAAAGAAATAAAATTGCCAGTTCATTATAACTACATTATCCAATCCTTTATCTACAAAAATATAACTGACGAACTTTCTGAATTCCTTCATAATAAAGGATTTGAATTTGAAAAAAGGAAGTTTAAGATGTTTGTCTTTTCAAGGATTTTTTCTTCACAGATAAAGTTTATTAAAGAAGAAATAAATTTTGGAAATAAAATCTATTTTTACATTTCCTCTCCTTTTAATGAATTTTTATCTCAATTTGCAGAAAATTTGCTAAAAAAATATGAGTTTGAAATTTACAAAAATAATCTCTATCTTAAAGAGTTATATGTCCTTCCAATGCCAAAATTTGAAAAGAAAATGAAAATAAAAATGATTTCTCCGATGACTGTTTATAGCACTTTACAGAAAGGAGAAAAGAAAAAGACATATTACTATTCGCCGTTTGAAGATGAGTTTAAGATTTTGATTAAAGAAAACTTAAGGAAGAAGTATCAGTCATTTTATAATTTAGAGAAGGAGTTTGATTTCAGTACAAAACCGGAAAAAGTAAATAAAAACCTTGAGAAAATAATAATTTATAAGGGAACAGTAATAAAGGGATGGCTTGGAACTTATGAAATTCAATCAGATGAAGAAATTATAAAGTTTGCCTATGATTCAGGTCTTGGTTCTAAAAATTCTCAGGGTTTTGGAATGTTTGAAATATGTACTTAATAATGGTTTATGATATAAATGAGAAAAGAGTAAATAAGGTCTTAAAAATTGGGAGGAAATATTTGACCTGGGTTCAGAATTCTGTTCTTGAAGGAGAAATTACAGAGGCAAAATTTTTTAAGATGAAACAGGAATTGAAAAAAGTTATAAAGAATGAGGAGGATTCAATAGTTTTCTATATTTTTAACTCAAAATTATATACAAGTAGAGAAATAATGGGAAGAGAAAAAGGGAAGGGTGAAATTATAATATGAAAAAGTCAATCTACATTTTTAGTGATGGTGAATTAAAAAGAAAACAGGATACTTTATTTTTTGAACTTACTTCTGGCGAGAAAAAATATATACCTGTTGAAAACACAGAAGAAATTCATATTTTTGGTGAAGTGAGTATAAATAAAAAACTTCTTGATTTTGTTTCACAAAAAGGGATTATTTTACATTTTTACAATTATTATGGATTTTATGAGGGTTCTTTTTATCCAAGAGAGCATTATAATTCAGGGATGTTAATTTTAAAACAGGCAGAATTTTATAATGATATTGAAAAAAGGATTTTTATTGCAAGGAAATTTGTTGAAGGCGCATTTTTGAATATGATAAAAGTTCTTGAATATTATAATTTAAGAGGTGAAAATCTTGAAGAAGAAATAACAAAAATAAAAAATCTTGGTGAAAATCTTGAAAAATATTCTTCAATTGAAGAAATTATGGCTCTTGAAGGAAATGCAAAGGATATATATTACAGGAGTTTTAACAAAATTATTAAAAATGAAAATTTCCATTTTGAAAAGAGAGAAAAAAGGCCACCAAGAAATAGAATAAATGCATTGATAAGTTATGGTAATTCATTGCTTTATACCTATACCCTATCAGAAATATATAAAACACATCTTGACCCGAGAATTGGATTTTTACATACGACTAATTTCAGGAGATTTTCATTAAATCTTGATGTAGCAGAAATTTTTAAACCAATAATTGTTGATAGGGCGATATTTAAACTTGTGAATAAAGAAATGATAAAAGAAGATAATTTTTTAGAGGAAATGGGAGGGATTTATTTGAATGATACTGGAAGGAAAATTTTTGTTGAAGAAATGGATAACAGAATGAAGACAACAATTAAACATAAAAAACTTGGAAGAAATGTATCTTATAGGAGTTTAATAAGATTGGAATTATATAAAATTGAAAAGCATTTATTGGGTGATGAAATATATGAACCATTTGTAATATGGTGGTAATTTTTTCGTCAATAGTAGATAATGTAAAATTTGCTGGAGAACGACGAAAAATAAAAAATAAAAATTTGATTGACAGAGAAAGAATTCTGAAATTATAATAATAAAAAAATGAAAAAATTACAGTTCTTTGAAAATTTGAATCTGTTGAGAAATAATGATAAAATGGGTTTTGAGCCTACCTATGAGGGATTGAAACTTTAAAAATAAAATAGATCTTTTTGAAAAAGAGTTGAAAGTTTTGAGCCTACCTATGAGGGATTGAAACCTTGTTGCTCAATTAATGGGGTTACGCAAAGAGTTTAAGGGTTTTGAGCCTACCTATGAGGGATTGAAACTTAAAAAAGAAAAAGGATATATAGCAGTGGGATTAAGGTTTTGAGCCTACCTATGAGGGATTGAAACTGCCTTGACTACACAAACCAAACAGTATGAATACTCTCCAAAGTTTTGAGCCTACCTATGAGGGATTGAAACACAGTAATAGTAATAGAGCCACCGCTTGGAGTGCCTTTGTTTTGAGCCTACCTATGAGGGATTGAAACCGAAATACTTTCAATAGAGTAATATCCATCAGTAAAAGTTTTGAG
>Ga0209225_1000879_pt1 | contig 31894 bp, 39 predicted proteins | sample WasSprMetagenome_FD_184732 | JGI IMG/M metagenome (GOLD analysis project Ga0209225, IMG submission 184732) | Sulfidic aquatic microbial communities from Washburn Spring, Yellowstone National Park, USA - WS (SPAdes) (version 3) | ecosystem: Environmental > Aquatic > Thermal springs > Hot (42-90C)... | reverse complement strand
GTATATCACCTCCATTAGAGGTTATTTCAACTATCCCTTGACACCCTCAACCCTAAAAACTTAACTAAGCAAACAAAAAGCTTCTTTCAGGAAAAAGAGCCTAAAAATAATTAATGAACACTTATGCGCGCCCTGTGAAAAATTTCGCCTTCTAAAACCTCTCGTAGTGTATTATCTCTTTTAAAGGTCGTCTACTCCTTGGAGACGGGGACTCGGCAGGATAGCCGACCGGTATAATGGCTACGGGTCTAACGCCACCTGGAATGTTTAGAATTTTCCTCGCTTCATCCTCTTTGAAGGCACCAACCCAGCATGTGCCCAAGCCTAGGGCATATGCTGCCAAGTGAATGTTTTGGATGGCTGCGGCTGTATCCTGTATACAATAAAGGGTTCTGCCCCTAGTCCCGTAGCCCCTGGCTGAACGCTCTTCATCTGCACATACAACAATGACAACCGGAGCCTCTTCAATGAAGGATTGTCCTAAAGCGGCTTCAGCAAGCCTCCTTTTTGTTTCAGGGTTCCGCACAATTATAAATTCCCACGGCTGGATGTTCCCGGCAGACGGAGCCCATCTGGCTGCCTCGATAAGTTTTTCAACAATTTCTTGAGGAACTTCTATGTCTCGATAAGCTCGAATACTGCGCCGTCCTTTAATTGTTTCAAAAACATCCATTCCTCTACACTCCCAAAACTGAAATTATGGAAAATCCAATAAATTTTTATTGCTCAAGTTGCTGGAGTTGGCTGGTGTGGAGAAAAATCCTAAAAAATACGTTTTGCTCTACATTATTTGGATGATGAACTGGAGAGTCAATAGAGCCGTTTGGGCTGTGATATGACTCGACGGGCGAACTGACGTAGAGTTTAAGTCTTTTCACATCTCTCCGAGCAGTCAAAACAGTTATTAGGAAGAAATGCGTTTGCTCAAAAGCTTGTGAGTCGTGGGATGGTTGAAATGAGCGAATTTGCAAAGCTTTTCTTTGAACTCGTAGAAGCATGTCATGCCCACGAAAAATACCGTGACCAAGAATGTATAAATCTAATTGCGAGTGAAGGTTTAAAGTCTCCGGCTGTTAGGGAGATGCTTAGGCTGTGCATGGACCTTGAGTCACGATATTCTGAAGGTGAAAACGACCTTCAAGGACATGTTAAGGAAAGATACTATCAAGGACAGAAATACATAACGGTGATTGAAAATTGCACCGCTGATCTTGTTAAGAAACTCTTTAACTGCAATTGGACAGACATACGAGTCGTTTCCGGCACTCACGCGAACCTAGCAACATTTAAGGGAATTTCAAACGTGACTAGGAACAGGAAAATGGTTGTGGCGCCTCTAAGCTGTGGCGCCCACATCTCCCATGACTACACAGGGTTGGCGGGGCAGGTTTTAGGGCTTGAGATAATAAATCTTGCCTACGACATGGAAGAGTTAAACATAGACGTGGATAAGTCGTCTGAAATAATTAGGGCTGCGCGTCCAGGCCTAGTGACTTTGGGTGCAAGCCTATTCTTGTTTCCCCATCCAGTTCGTGAGCTTAAAAGCGTTATAGAGGATGTTGGAGCCTACATGGTTTATGATGGAGCTCACGTTTTGGGGTTGATAGCTGGCGGAGCTTTTCAAGACCCTTTAAGAGAAGGGGCTGATTTTGTAACGGCTTCAACCCATAAGACTTTTCCAGGACCGCAGGGAGGGCTTATACTGGCGAACTTGACTGATGACCGCATGGAAAAGGCTATAAAAGGCGTTCAACATGCAGTTTTCCCGTTGAGCACTTCTAACGTGCATTTGGCAAGGCTGCCGGCCGTCGGAGTAGCGGCCCTAGAGTTAAAGTTATTCGGTGAAGATTTGGCGAAGCAAACCATTAGGAATGCGCAGGCTGCCGGGCAATACCTCTATGAGCATGGAATTAAGGTTCTCGGGGAGAAAAAGGGCTTCACCATGTCCCATCAACTCGCCATAGACGTCCGCGAATACGGCGGCGGGAAAAAAGTCGCCAAAGACTTAGAAGAAGCCAACATAATAGTTAACAAAAACCTTCTACCGTACGATGACCAAAACAACCGGGAAAACCCGTCCGGCATTAGGCTGGGCTTCCAAGACGTGACCAGAAGAGGTTTTAGGGAAAGCGACATTAAACACCTCTGCGATCTAATGCTAAGCGTCATAAAAGGAAAACGCAAACCCGACGAAGTCCGCGAGGAAGTCATCGCCCTAAGGGGGCAATTCAACACTATAAAATATGGCTTTAACAGTGTTGAAGAAGCGATAAAATATTTAGAAAAAGCCAGCTGAATTTTGAGCCTATAACATAACCATAGACATTTCCTTCCCCTTTTGTTTGGATAGCGATGATAGTTTTTAATTGCGCGCCTATGAGAAAGCTGCATATAAGGTTTACCCCCATAACACACATTCACGGGAGTTATTCAAAGCCTGACCGTGAGGAAAAGCCTTGTAAAGCCTACGATTCTTCAACAGAATAACAGCATAATGCAAGCCTACGCGCAGCAACAACAAAGCAACCTTCCTACCCCTACGCTCAGCAATCCGATGGTAAGAGCGGCGTATTAGCGACAATTCCAGCCATACTTTTTAACACACATTGATAGGCTAGCTGAAGCGCCATAACAACTTTCGCGACACAGCTGTATAGTCTTTGCCCTTATGCTTGTAGGATTAACTTCCTTTTGACCCTTTGCCTTCCCTACCAGACTGCTTAGAAACAGTAGTTGAAACTCTCGTCGCGGAGAAACTTCGTCCTGCAGAGGGATTGATGCCGACTACACCATGCCACTATTGAAAATCCATATTTGTCAACACTTTTGCCGGCGTGTTTGGGGCTTTTCCATTTGGTTTAACGTTTATCCTTGGAAAACAGTGTCAAAACGGGTTAGAGGCGAAGGGAGGAAGGTTACTCTCTGCTCGCCAGAATCACGATGTAGTCAGCAGTGTCGGCGCACATGTCCGCAGCGCGCTCAACGAACTCTATTAAGTCGTCGAATATTACAACGGAGCCAACGTTCATTTCCTCCGCGTACTTTATAAACAACGTTTTTGCTTCTAAGTATTCGTCATCAATTTTCCTTTCAATTTCCTCAACTTTTTTAGCTCCATCAATTGCCGCCGCAGGGTCGGCTCCAATTTTCTCGATGCTTCCCCTCAAAGCTTGGGCACAGTCTAGGAGATAAGCCGTGGTGCGGGCGGTTTTCTCCCACAGTTCTTTCGGTATCTTGGTCTCCCCAAGCATTTTAATGCATCTCGCAGCGTCCTTCACGTGGTCTGCAAGCGTGTCTAAACGCTTGACAAGGTGCATAAGGTCTTCGCGGTATTCGGCGAAAAGGGCAACACCCCTCGAAAGCTCCTTGAAAACTTCCGTTCGAAGCCTATCCACCTCTTTTTCGACTTTGAAAATGTTATCTATGTACTGCATGGCCTCCTTCTTGTTGTTTTCAGCCATCTTCTGCATAGCCTGGTTAAGAAGAGTCACCGTGTCAAGAGCTTTCGTTATCTGTTCCTGCGCCAAGTCTAAGGCTTTCGCCCTTCGCCGTCTCTCAAACCACAAGTAGCTCTTGCTTTCCAATTTCACCCCACTCACATTAGTTTGCGGATCACTTAATAATACCTTTTCAAGATTTAAATTTCCCTCTCGGCGACCCAGTAGGCCTTTGCCTCTCCGCTTTTAGTGATAACGTGCTCCTTCTTGAATATGGGAGCCTCCCTCTTGTATCTTTCAACAGCCTCCTTCAAAATTTGGAAAACATCCTCCCTGTGGGCTCCTGCAACTAAAACGTATACCAGGTCCTCGCCGACGTTGAATTCACCTGAGAAATGGTGGATTTGAACGTCTACAACGCCCCTTCTTGCTTTCAATTCTTGGCATATTTCTGATAAAACCTCGTTGGCTTTTTCCTCGTAAGCCTCAATCTCTAACTTTTGAACTCTCTCCCCCTGAAGGTTCTCTCCGCGGACAACTCCTACGAAAATGGCTACGGCCCCAGCCTTATAGAAGTCAGGCAAGCTTTTAACTTCAGCAATCAATCTTTCAAGGGACACTGCGCCCTTTTTGTGAACATATTTCTGCATCGTTCTCCCATACAAAGTAGTGGGGCTGGTTTTAAAGTTTTAACTTACCCCAACTAAATCTTGAACCAAGCTCGAAAGCTTTTTGCGGTGTTCCAAAAGCTGTTCATGCGCCTCTTTCAATGTGATTTCCGAAAACCTTATCCCATCGTTCGGTTTTGTCTGTCCAAGCAAGTCTAAGTCCGAAATTATCACGACGGCTATTTTCGGGTAGTCGCCCGTCGTCTGGGCTTAATCATATAAACTGCCTACCGGCTTAACTTCAATGCTCGCCTTTTCAAGGCTTCTTTTTAAGGTTTTAGCAAGCTTCGAGGCTGTTGGGATATCTTCGTAAACGCAGACGGTATGCACAATGCCAAGCTCACTAGACTTCCATCAACAGCTTCTACAACACCTTCTTTCACGGTTCTTTCAACAACTTTTTCAGGCTTTTCAATGATGGCTCCAGCCGCTTTACGGGAAACCAAGCTTCCATATGGGTTATACGCCCTGTCAGCGAAATTATTAGACCTGTCTAGCGCTAGTATGGCTTCAGTTATAGCGCTTAAGAGTTCTATGTTTTTAAAGCATTATTTCACATTGCGCCGTGGGGTTTAACATGTTGCAGAGGGACATCGAAGGCTTTTGCAAAGCCTTGAAGAGCGCCAACTTGGTAGATAATGTAGTTCTTTGCCTCTTCGTACGTGAGTTGCATTGTTCTTCGCCCAAATCCCATGATGACGGGTTCGTCAGCAGTTCTGAACAGTTAACTTTATATAACTCTTCTTAACAATTTTTTACATGATGTCTGAAAGGCTGCTGACCCTCCGAGAGGCCTGTAGAAGGTTGGGGGTTCATCCTAACACGCTTAGGAAGTGGGATAGAGAGGGGAAGATAAGGGTTGTCAGAACTGTTGGCGGTAGGAGGAGGATACCTGAGAGCGAGCTCGAGCGTTTAATGGGATTTGTTAAGCCTGATGTATCAAGGAAAGCGGTAATTTATGTAAGGGTTTCTCAAAAGCAGAAAGGTGATTTGGAAGGGCAGAGGCAAAGCCTGCTGGACTACGCCAAATCAAGGGGATACGAGGTTGTTGCAGTTTTGGAAGATGTAGCCAGCGGACTTAACGAGAAGAGGAAGTCGTTGAGCAAGCTCTTCGACCTTGTCGAGGAGCGAAGGATTGGGGTTGTAGTAGTGGCTTTTAAAGACAGGCTAACCAGGTTTGGTTTTAGTTATTTGGAAAGGTATTTTTCATCTCATGGTGTTAGGATTGAGGTTGTTAATGGGGAAGAGCCTAAAGACGCTTACCAAGAACTAGTAGAGGACTTGACAGCTTTAGTGTCGAGCTTTGCTGGGAAGCTCTACGGCCTGAGGAGCCACAAGTACGAGAGGGTGGTGGAGGGTGTCAAGCAGCTTATTGCTGAATGAAACCTGTAAATTTAAGCTTGACCCAACAGGGGAGCAGAAGAAGATACTGAAAGAACTTTTCTCCGCCTACAGAAGTATGGTTGAAGAGTGTTTGAAAAGTGCAATAAGCATGAACATAACGTCTAGGAAGAGGTTACATGAATCGATTTATGGAGGGTTAAGAAGAAGATTTAGGGATTATCCATCACACTACATTTATACTGCTATAACAGTGGCTTTAGAAATGTACAAATCGTATAGGAGGATTTCAAGGAGAAGGAGTAACATCAAGCCTCCATCAATAGAGCGGCTGAGAGCGGTTCTCCTCGATGATACACATCTCTTCTGGTTCAGCTGGGGAAGCCTTAAAATCGCCACACATAAGGGTCCCTCACAATACCATTCAGGCTCCATGAACATGCTGAGAAATTCAAAGGCTGGCAGGTTAAGGGTTCAAGAATTGTAGCGTTAGGAGACGAATACCACCTTCACGTAACGTTCAAGAAGGCCTTTGAGGAAAAGGAATACGGTGGACTCTTAGGGATAGATGTAAACGAGAAGAGCATAGATCTAGCGATAATTAAGCCAGACAAGGTTTAGGTTTGTAAAGATAGACGTAAGCGAGGCAAAATACATCAGAGACAGATATTTCAGGAGGAGCATTCAGACGAAGATAAAGGGGAGCAAAAGCTAGGCTGCTGGCTAAATACTCTAAAAGAGAGGGAAAACGTGTAAACGACATCCTCCACAAAGCAAGTAAAACAATAGCTGAAATAGTGGCTAGAGAGAAGGTTAAGCCCATAATGGAGGATTTGAAGAACATGAGAGAAAAGATGAAATACGGTAGAAGGATGAACAGAAGGCTCCACAGCACACCGTTCAGGAAAATACAGTCCCTACAAATCTGTTGGGGAAGGCTATAAACCTGAATATGCTAATGCCAAAAACACTTCTAGTGCCCGATATGTGGCGAGTTGAATAAGCCGAATGGGCACATCTACAAATGTAGGAAATGCAGCTTCCAAGCCGACAGGCATATTGTAGCCGCTTGGAAGCTGCAAAACCCCCAATGTGCCGTCCCCCACCGTTGGCGGCGAAAGCCACCCATGAAGCCCTAAAGGCCGAGGTGGAACGGATAGTTATAAAATGTTAACTATCCGACAACGGTAAGCTGGATAAGCTCCCACCCTATGCTTTTTCGCAGGGACCACCGTCCGGGCAATTGTTAAGGGATCTTCAGCGTGGAAGCCACAAGCGATGTTTGCCGAAGTTATGTGCGGCATTATCTTAATGTCGTTTCCAACCTTAAAATTCCCGTAGCTCTCACCATGTCACAGTTTATGTCAACTTGGTTCTTCAACGTTCCAGCCCCACCGCTGGCAGTTAGTTTTTCAGATATTCTCGTAGATCTTCTAGCACAGCTGATGGAACCGGTAGGTCTTTCATAGTGGTTAATCCGGCTGGAGCTTTGAGCACTTTTGGGATAGTGTTTACGACTATTGCGGCTGTGCCTAAGTCTCCGTGAATGCACGGCTGTATTTTTTGTTTAACTAAAGGCACACCCGTTATCGTTACGGCATCGTATTCTTCTTCGGCGCCAATGTATGCTTGGAACCTTAAAACTATAACTTCTCTCCCTCCTACGAAGCCCCTTGCTGTTTGCTTTAAACCTGCCACTTTTCCAGCTTCAACTTTGATGAAATCGCTTTCTACGGTGTTCTCTGCGATTACGGGCTCAACTGGTTCAGACCTTATTTTTTCCAACCTCCATGCCAGGGCGTCCGCGATCATAGCGATGGAATGTTCAAGACCCACATGCCCAGTGATTTGTCCACTTTCAATTTTCTGCCTAAACTCTTCAACGGTTAATCCAGCACCTATTTTTCTTTGAAACGGCAACCGTCTTGTAGCCGCGTTCATGACCCTGACGGCTTCGATTTTCTCTATTTTCTGGCACACGGCAGTCAACGTTATTACCAGAGTGTCCGTTAGGAAGCCCGGATTTATTCCAGTTCCCAAAACAGTCACGCCGTGTTTTTTTGGCCAGCTTGTCAATTTCTCCGGCTATTTTTGGGTTTGAGTAATAGGGGTATGCTAGTTCTTCGCATGTGGATATCACGTCTACCCCGTGTTTTATTAAGGAAGCTATTTGGGGGTAGACCTGCTTTAGAAACGATGATGTGGCGTGGACTGCTATGTCGGCTTTCACGTCCAGGAAAAGTTCCTCGGCGTTTTTGTAAACCTTCGCACCGAGTTTTTCACCTAAGCCCAACACTTCGCCCAGATCCTTGCCAACTTTGTCCTCTGCAATGTCGACTGCTCCAACAATTTCTAAACCCTTCTTTTCCAGCAAAGCCCTGGCGATCAGGCTTCCAATAGCTCCAACCCCGTATAGGATGGCTTTAATGGTCTCCATTCGACTTCACGTATTAACGTTTAATGACGCTTTGAGCTTATAAAGCAAAGGGTGCTAAGGCCTCCTTCAAACTTCTCTACGTTTGTAAACTTTAACAATAGGGGCACCAATAATAAGGATGTCACGAATACCGCGGGTGAAACGCGCTGTAGGATTCTCAAGGGGTTGTGGTTTGGATGTCAGCTATTGGGGGAAACATCGACAAGTGTTGAGAAGGCTGGACTTAAGGCTGAAATTCACATAATAAGGGACCACTGTAAGGGCTGCGGCTTCTGCATACGTTACTGCCAAAGAAGGTTTTAGCGGAATCCAACGAAATAAACACTAGAAGCGTGCATCCCCTGAAGGTTGTAAACGAGGGGGCGCGTATACTGTGCGGTCTCTGTATGGCGATTTGCCCAGACTTCGCCATTTACATGAGGGAAAAACAATGCATGGGCGGATGTTGAATGGAATATGAGAAGGTTTTAACCAGTGCTCACTTCATGAGCGGCAACATGGCGTGTGCAGAAGGCGCCATAGTCGCCGGTTGCCGCTTCTTCGCCGGCTACCCCATAACGTCAGCAACGGAGATAGTTGAACACACGGCTGCTAGAATGCCGAAAGTTGGTGGAGCGTTTGCGGCGATAACTGAATTAGTGAACAAGAGGCTTTTAAGAAGTCCTTAAAAATGAATGTTTCCAAAGAGGCGGAGGAATTAAACCTAAAAGCCTTTGAGATAGGTTATGAATATGGAAACTTGTTAGAAGCTAGCCTTGCTCAGTTTGCGGCATTGATGCTTGCGCTTGTGCCTGAACCTGTAGCTGAACGATGGGTGTCAAGAGTTTTGATTTTCTAATGCCTACATGCCGAAGCGGAGCAATCTTCTTTGCCTCGTTATAGATGTCTGAAGCTATTTTTCCAAGAACCATTTCTTGAGCTAGCTGGTCTAAGGAAAGGGTTTTACTTTTTTCTTCAACAATTTTCGCCATAATCTTGCGTATGGCCGTTTCCTGTGAAGTTTTAATCCTTGCCAATGTGAAGGCGCAGACAGCAATTCTGACCCTATACCCATCTTTTGTTGTGGCATTGAATATGCCGTCAACTTTTGTTGTCCTTCGGCGCACAAGGCTTCGCAAGTAGTCCCTAGAGTACTCGTGTCCCTTGAAGATTGTGTGAGCTGTTTTTCCATCAACCCTCGTTATCTGGAAGTAGAGCTTCAAGTATTGGTGGGAGAAGTCCCCGGTTATATCGTAGAGGGTGACCTCAAGAACTCTTCCTATGAGTTTCTCAGGCTCGTCTGCGGGTATGGATCCTATTTCAACGTTTCCGAAGTATGGGGGCGCCAGTACGGTGTACCAGACTTTGCTACGCCATTTATCCCTCACTTTTTTTGTGGACAAGGTGGTCCTCCGTTAACAGCGGAGAAAAGTCTCACACTAGTGTATTAAACTTTACTTTTCGGTGTTATCTTCTCTATGCCCATCATGTATTTCCTCAAAACCTCTGGGATCATCACCGAGCCGTCTTCCTGCTGGTAGTTTTCCAGTATAGCTACCATTGTTCTTCCAGTGGCTAGAGCTGTGGAGTTTAAGGTGTGCACGAAGCCTTTTGGAGGTTCTCCCTCCCTTTCCCGATAGCGGATGTTAAGCCTTCTCGCCTGATAATCCGTACAATTGCTACACGAGATTATTTCTCTGTAAGCGTTTTGGGCAGGCATCCATGCCTCAATGTCATATTTTTTGGCGGCAACTTTTCCAATATCGCCCGTGCAAACGTTCACGACTCGATAGGGTAAGCTCAGCTTTTGCACTAGCTCTTCGGCGTTCCTTAAAAGTTCCTCGTGAATCCTCCATGAGTCTTCTGGTTTGCAGAAAACAAACTGTTCAACCTTGTTGAACTGGTGGGTGCGGAAAATCCCTCTGGTATCTTTGCCGTGGGCCCCCGCCTCTTTTCTAAAGTTTGTGCTTATCCCCACGAACTTTATAGGTAAATCTTCAGCTCTCAAAACTTCGTTCATGTACATAGCTGCCATCGGATGTTCCGATGTTGCAATCAAGTAAAGGTCTTCGCCTTCGATTTTGTACAAGTCGTTTTCGAAGTCGCTGAGGGCTATGACGCCCTCGTAGGGTTTGCGTCTCATGAGGAAGGGAGGTTCAACAGGCTTGAAACCTTTCTTGACGAGTTCTTCTAAGGCGAAGTTCATCAAAGCCATGTCCAACAAAACGCCTTCGTTTTTCAGGTAAAAGAACCGGGCCCCGGCGACTTTTCCAGCCCTTTCAATGTCCATTATGTCTAGGCTTAAACCAAGCTCAATGTGGTCTTTAGGTGGAAAACTGAACTTGGGCGGCTCTCCCCAAGTCTTAACGACAACGTTGTCGTTTTCATCCTTCCCTATTGGAACAGACTCGTGTAGAAGGTTTGGCAAAAGCATTAGGTAGTCTCGCACTTTTTCCTCTAGGTCAGCGACAAGCTTCTCCATTCTGGTTATTTCCTCGTCGACGGCCTTCGCCTCTGCAATAATGGGCGCAACGTTTTCCCCTTTTCTCTTCGCCGACGCAATTTCAGCCGTTATTTGGTTCCTTTTCTGCCGCAGTTCATTAAGCCTTGTCAGGTTTTGGCGCCAAAGCTTGTCGCATTCGATGAGCTCGTCCAACATCCTAAGGTATTCCGGGTCTCCTCTCCGGGCTAGATTTTCCCTAACGAAATCGGGTTTTTCCCTAACAAGTTTAATATCCAACATTCCAGCTGGTCAACCCTTTTTCCTCTTAGAGAGATAAAAACACGTTCTTATTCAAGTTTCCGGGCAGCTTTTAGAGTTTTTTCCGCTGTCGATATTGCGGAAAGCAAGTCGTCAACGGTTGCAATAAAAGTTTTGAACCCTCTTTTACATTTAACATATGCCCAAACGCTTTTTTCCCTACTCTCGGTTTTCACGTAAAGACCCGAGGGTACTTTAACGTTGTCTGGGGAGACAGCCTCAGCAATAACACTCGCAACTGCCGCGTCCTCGTAGAAAATTGTGATTTCAACCTCTAAACTTTCCATCGGCCAACTTCTTCCCGACAAGTTCGTTGACAAGTTTTATGAAGGTTTCCATGTTTTCGATTGGAACCTGCGCTCCAGCCGCCACGTCATGGCCTCCGCCTTTTCCAAGGCATTTTTCAGCGGCGACCTGCATTATTTCTCCGAGGTTCACTCCCTTAGAAACGACAACATCCAAGGCTCTTGCAGATACCTTGGCTATGCCTTCTTCCTTCACGTCTGCGTAAACAATCAGTGGCTTCTCCGAGTTCGGCAGGGATGTTGATAGAATGGAGGAAATTGTGCCAACTATTTTGTCGTCTATATAGTCCTCGCCGTACACAACGTATATGTTCTCCAACTCCCTTATTCTCCCAGGCCTTTCTGTGATCCATTCAAGGTATTTGTTGACTGTTCGCCTGTACTCTTCGAGGATTTTGATGGCTTCCTCAAAGTTGGCTCCCCTGTCACCCATACACACGGCAATGCCCACCCCGGGCTTGTCCATACGCCCAGCCGCGTTCAGCAATACAGCAAATTCCCTAGCGTCTCGGAGGGGTGTCCACGCGTCTTCCCGTGTTAAAGTGTAAACATGCCCCACTAGGTTTGAGATTTCGCAGTGGAGTCCTTTCGAGAGGAGATATTCCGCGAGGGCTGTGCACAGTTTTCTTTTTTCTTCATCACTTAAATCCCTCAAAGCCCGCCATTTATCATCAATTTTCGTCTTTATCCCAAGACTTTCTAGAAAGGCAAAGCTTCCGCCCTCGTTCCCGCTTATTCCGGGGATAAAAGGGTTTGTTGTGGAGGCTAAAGCCCTATGAATTGGGCGTGTTTCTCTCCCAAAGAACATTAAATCTTTTTCAACAGTCAACAACCCTTGAGCCCTCGCGTCTTCGACTATTAACTTATTTAAGCCGCCAAGCATTCGCTGGTCGTACTTGTCCTGCATGTCTCCAAGCGCTCCCACCACAGCAATAGGCGCCAAATCCATGTTTACCTTGTCAACAGCTTTAGCCACAAAATAGGCTACTCCTGAACTACTTACATCCCTTGTTCCATCAACGCCGTGAACGTGCGGGTTTACACATAAAAAATCCTCAAAGCTTCCACCTATGATTTGGTGATGGTCTAACACAACAACCTCAGTTTCTTGGGTTCTCTGTTTCAACAGATTTGCATAGTCGCTTCCAAGGTCCATGAAAATAACAACTTTAGGCTTTTCCCCAGCTATTTCATCCACAATTTTGTCGTCAACCCACTGGGTGATTCTGATTCGAAAGCGCGCCTCAAGCCTATACAGTGCCTTACCAATAATGCCTGCAGCGGCTATTCCATCGGCGTCTAGATGCGAGAAAACATGAATCGTGTCGCCTCTCCCAACGGCTTCACGAATTTTTTCAGCTGCTTTAGAAGCCATTTCGAAGAAGACTTCAACTCGCTTATCGCCCTGCATCACTATCACGGTTAATTGAGAGCTTCCGGCTTAAAAGTTCGAGGATGTCTTATTTTGAATTTCACGCTATTGACGCTGCTTTAGGCTCGTACTTCCAGTCCGGAGGCAGGATTCCCTCTTGCTTGTAATATTCTGACAGCCTATGAATCTTGGCCTCAACAAGCTGTAAAGCCCTCTTGTTATGCACATCTTTCCTATGCTTTTCAAGGTGGGCTGCAAGTCGAGCCGCCTTCTTGAGAAGGTTTTCAAGGTCCTCGGGTATGGTTGGAGCAAGGCCGGCCTCTCTTAAGATCTGCGTTATACTTTTTCCAGTTAATGGCTTAACTAGCGGGATGGCATACTGGTCTCTGAGAATCGTACCGATGCGGCTTGGAGGATGTCCCTCCTTAGCCAACTTAATAACTAGAGTCTCCACTTCTTCAGGCTGGTATTTACACCAGCTTGGCGGACGCTTGCTAACAGGTCTTGTTGAATGAGACTTTCCCTTATCCTTCTTCGGCATGACTATCCCGCGAAACTCTGTAAGAGCGAAGTTAGACGGATATTTAAGACCTTCGATTTAAACCCTCAGCCTATGCTATTCATAAAACACGAGTTAAAATTAAACAGTTCACTTGCAACCCTAAAAGGGTCACTAACATTCTTTAACTCCTAATAAAGAAAAGCCTCCGCGAGTTTTAGTAATTTCTTAACTTTCTCTTAAGCTTTTATACCATTTCGCAAATTTCCGGAGGGCTTTGGCTCTATGAGAATACTTGTTCTTTTCGTCTATGCTCATTTCGGCGAAAGTTTTCTCGCAGCCTAGGGGCTTGAAAATCGGGTCAAAGCCGAAACCGGAGCAGCCCTTTCGGGTTTCATCCGTTATTTCTCCAAGAACTTCTCCTTTAAAACACACTGGGGCGTCTAATTCCTCAGAGAGGTAGGCGACTACCGACTGAAAGCATGCTCTCCTATTAGCATAGTCTTCCATGAGTTTTAAAAGGCCTTCGTTTCCGATTGTTTTATACACGTATGAGGCGTATGGCCCTGGAAAACCATTTAAAGCGTCAACGAAGAGCCCAGCGTCTTCAACTATTATTGGAAGGTGGCACTGTTGAAAGGCGTGGACGGCACTTGTTTTCGCGATTTCTTCGAGGTTTTCGCTCTGAATTTCCATAGTTTTCACTTTCAGCATGCCTACGGCTATCTTGTAGCGGCCTAAAACTCTTCGGGCTTCATTGAACTTGTTGATGTTGTTTGTTGCAAAGAATATGACCTTCCCCTTTAGTTGGAACTTCATGGCTTACGCTTTCCTCTGCCTTCTTTCGGACACGTATCGTCCTCGTTTCTCTATCTCCTCAACCTTGTCTAAAACGTTTTTCACCGTTTCAGCGTCCAAAACTTTGGAGTATCCTTCAATCAAGTTTCTGAAGCATTCATCGGCGAACTCGTAGTGGGTGCTTTGTAAAGCCCTTTTCATGAGGTGGAGGTCTACGCCCATGGCTTCAACGTCCTTTGTCTTTTCACCCAGTCCAAAATCAACGAAAAAGATTTTGCCGTCGCGTGCGTAAATCATGTTTGAAGTTGTAAGGTCGCCGTGGACTATTCCGTGCTTGTGTAACCTGCCTACAAGCTCTCCAACTTGGCGGCACAAGCGCTTTCTTTCATTGTTGGAAACTTCGTTCAGCAATTGTTTAAGCTGTTTGCCATCAACATGCTCCATCACTATCAGAGCGTTTTTGACGTCGACGAAGAATATCGTTGGAGTTGGCACTCCAGCTTTTCTAGCTTCATGCATTAACCGGGGTTCGTGAACCGTCCTGTAAGTTCTTATCCGCTCATCGAGAGCTGGAAGCCTATACTTCTTCGGTAGGCGCTTCTTTAATACGGCTTTCCTGCCTTGCCACTCTGCAAGGTAGAGGTATGCCTCCGCCCCCTTCTTGATAAGTTGGGGCTGGCTCATTCCACCCATGGGACTTCGACCTCGTCTAGGCGCCACCTTAACCGGACAAAGCTTTCTTCGATAGGAGTTGTGATGCCGTGAGTGTAGGCTAAAACGCCGGTCCAAGCTATCATGGCGCCGTTATCGACGGCGTACTCACTTGGAACGGTGCAGAATTTTGCGTTATGTTCCTCTGCTATTGAACGCACCATCTCTTGAAGCCTTTTGTTGGCGGCTACGCCACCCGTTAACAAAACCTCTTTCTTCTCCGTATGGGCCAACGCTCTCTCGGTTATCTCAACAACCATTGAAAAGGCTGTTTCCTGCAAACTATAACATAAATCCTCAAGCCTGACCTTCCCGCTTTTTAACACATTTATGGCGGCAGTTAACAGGCCGCTGAGGGAAACGTCCATTCCCTTAACAGTGTAGGGCAAAAGAATAAGCTGTTCGCCTTTTTGGGCAAGTTTTTCGATAATAGCCCCGAAAGGTTCACCGGGTTTTTGTTTCAGCCCAGCCTCCCTAGCGAAAACGTCTAAACAGTTTCCGAGGGCTATGTCCAAGGTTTCGCCGAAAACCCGGTAGCGTCCAGCTTCAAAAGCAGCCACAATGGTGTTTCCTCCAGAAACATAAAGGGTGACTGGGTCCACAGCACCCGTTTTCAATTTACCTATCTCAATGTGCGCCACGCAGTGATTAACGCCCACCAAGGGAACGTGTAGATATGATGAGAGGGCCCGTGCCACCGTTGCACCCGTTCTTAGGCATGGACCAAGCCCCGGACCCTGCGAAAACGCAACAACGGTTAAGTCTTTTGGTTTTATTCCAGCCTTTCGGAAAGCTTCTTCAAGGACTTGGGCTGCAACTTCGGTATGATGGCGGGAGGCTTCCCTTGGGTGAATTCCCCCCTCTGGCGGGACGTAGGCGTCTATAATGTTGGCTAATATCTTCCCGTCGAATGAGACTATTCCAACGCTGAAGTCGTCGGCTGTGCTTTCGATTCCAAGACAGTAGCCTTCTCGCCTCCTTGAAGCCATTTCAACTCGCCTAGCCTGACCTAAATTATTTTATTTCTGAACAGACATACATTTTTACTTACTGAAATTTACGTATATAATTGAGCGTAAAATGAGGGGGAGTTATGCCGAAATCAAACGATCTAGAGCAAAGGGCGCTGCAGATAATAATGAACTCTGGAAGCAGCGGTCTGCTTCAGTCTGAACTGTGGAAGAGGCTTGGAGCCAGCAGTCGGGAAGGTTCAAGGATAGCGCTTAAACTGGAGAGTAAAGGTCTTATTAGGCGGGAAAAGGAGCTCCGCAACGGCCGGTGGACTTATAGACTTTACCCGAAAAGGCTTCCGGCTTCCATGGACTCCATAGCAGACTGCCCTTGCACGATGTGTCCGGATAGCTCAAAGTGTGGGCCAACGGGAAGCATCACTCCCCAAAACTGTGAAAGGTTGACAGAGTGGCTTTTCCGCATTGCTGAGTCCACACAAGACGTTTTAGGTGACAGTTAATTTTGACAAAGGCGTGGATTCAAGAACGTAAGAGGGACTACTATTATAGGAAGGCTAAGGAGGAAAAGTACCGCTCAAGAGCAGCCTATAAACTCTTCCAAGCCGTTGAAAAATACCACTTCATCCGGGAAGGTGACGTTGTTGTGGACTTAGGCGCTGCGCCAGGAGGGTGGACTCAAGCAGCGAGGAAAATAGTTGGACCCAAAGGCTTCGTTTTGGGAGTTGACTTAAAACCAATCAAGCCCTTTCCAGAACGCAACGTAAAAACAGTCATAGGCGACATAACAGAGAATGAGACTGTTAGGCAGATTCTAGAAATCCTTCCAAGAAAGGCTGACGTGGTGGTCTCAGATGTTTCGCCAAACATTTCCGGGGTCTGGGAACTGGACCACGCCCGCCAAATAGACCTCGCCCAAAAAGCCTTGGAAATAGCCCTCCAAACGTTAAAGCCTGGAGGGAATTTTTTCGTCAAGGTTTTCCAAGGAGACATGCTGGAAGACTTCGTAAGCGCCGTCAGAAAGCATTTCATGGACGTGAAAATTATTAAGCCTAAAGCTAGCAGAGCAAAGAGCTCGGAACTTTTTGTGTTGGGACTGCACTTACGGACGGCTAGTGAGCGGTAGACTAAATTTCCAAAAGAGGACTGTTACAACTCAAGAAGGCGGAATGAAGCTGAGCTATGTAAACAGCTGCTCTCAAGGGTGAAGGCGGACGTTGTCCACCTTGACATATCCCTTGGAGCCGTTTCCCTGGAGGAACTTTCCCCTATACAGTTTTCAAGCATGAAGATTTCAATTGACACTCTCCACGACTGAGGTCGGGAGATTCTCGGTTTGTTAGCTTCATCCTACTGAGTTCTTGGCTGTGTCAAGGCAGCCCTGCCATGGGCATGTAGCCCCGCTTGAGTATGGCTCCGTTGTGGTCTGCGTTGCAGGTGTAGCCGCATTTTGGGCATTTGAAGAAGCTTCCGGCTCGAAGCCCCTCATGCCCGCATCTATGGCACGTTCTAGAAGTGTTTCTCTCGCTTACCTTGACAACTTTTATTCCAAGCCATTTTGCCTTATATTCTATGAACTGGCTTAATCTATGGTATGGGAATCCGTTGTTTAGTTTTATGTTGAATCTTCTTCCTTTGCCGTTGCTTCTTATGCCTTTGAGCTTTCCGAGAACAATCATGGAACCGTTTTCTAAGGCTTCATTAACTATAAACGTCTCTTCTGGGATCGTTGGGTATTCTTCGTTTGGCTTGAGTTTCCCCTTTTAAGAAGCCTTTCAGCCTGTTGGCGTGTAGCCGAGTATAATGGGACAGATTTGTCCCAGTGAAGGCAGCGTTGAAAGTTCTCGCATTCCCGTTTAAGAAGCCCCTCCTTGCCCTACGAAGCTCAAGAACCTTAGCCTTAATAGTTTTCTTAACCTTCACGAGCGACTCGCTCAACATGAAATCACCCTAAGCTACATTAAGCTTATCGACAATCCATCCCAAGGTTAAAACCTTAGGCCTTCTTGTCGATTTCCTGTAAACGCGTGTATGATGATTTCCTTATGCGCCTTAATGCTGCTGGCTGCTGCTTTCATTGAAATGGCTATGATTAAGGCTTCCGCTGTGGTTTTTCTTAACGCTTATCTCTAGGCTTATGTTTAGGGCTTTGGCGCTGTGAGTTATCTCACCCAGGCTTATCACATCCACACCTTTAGAAGCATATTCAAGAATATTGTCGGCTGTTATACCGCCACTGGCCTCCAAAACCACTTTTCCGTAAAAACCAGCTTTTTTAAGGAGTTCAACAGCCTTCTCCACTTCTTCTGGCGAAAAATTGTCCAGCATTATGATGTCTGCTCCCGCCTTAGCCGCTTTCAAGGAGTCTTCAATCGTTGCCACCTCAACTTCGATTTTCTTGCTAAAAGATACTTTCTCCTTAGTCCTTTTCACGGCGTTTTCAACTCCACCAGCTATAGCAATGTGGTTGTCCTTTATGAGAACCATGTCGTCTAAGTGGAACCTATGAGGGTCTCCACCCCCAACCAGAACAGCCTTCTTGTCGAAGTAAAGCAGTCCCGGGGCTGTTTTCCTCGTACATGCGACCTTCACCTTAAACCCCGCCCTTTGAACCTTCTCAACAAGCTTTCTTGTGGCTGTGGCTATGCCGCTCATCCGCGAAAGGATGTTAAGAATGGTTCGCTCAGCGGTAAGTATTGTTCGCGCATCTCCATAAACCTTCATCAAAACCTGTTGAGGCTTCACCTTTTCTCCATCTCTCGTGAACGTCTCGAATTTTAAGCCTAAACTTTCGAGGAGGACCTGTGTCTCCTCAACTCCGGCGATTATGCCCTCTTCTTTGGCTATTATTTCGGCTCCAACCATGCAGCCTTCTGGTATTAGGAGGGCTGTTGTTAAGTCGCCCTGTCCAACGTCTTCTGCAAGCATTTGCAAAAGCTTCTGTTCTAAAAGTTTCTTCGGGATGTACATGGCTTCTCGTCTTCTTCATCAGCCACTTTCATTTTTAACAGTTTTGCGGGCAATTAAAATAAAAGGGCGGCGCTTTTCTTTGAATTATGCGTTTGATGCTTAGCTGTTCAGAGCTTGGTTTGGGACATGTTTCGAGGCTTATGGTCTTAGGGAAAAAACTGGAGGAGACGGGAAAAGAGCTTTTCTTTTTCTCCGGAGGGAAAGCCTACAAGCTACTTAAACAGGCCTTTAAAAACGTTCATTATTGTACGCCTGTAAGCTGGTATGAGAATGTATATGGGATAAGCGTTTCCGCGTCTGTTTTGAACATCCTGTTTCCGCTGCCACGGGTTGATCCTGAAACTGGAAAGTTTAGCTTTAAGCTTCCAAGCGGAATAGAAACCGTGCACCGCTATTATGATCTTCGAAGCCGCCTGTTGGAAATAAATCCTGATGTTATTGTTTCGGACGGGGACTTGCATGTTCTACGTTTAGCCAGCCGATGGCATTATCCCTCAGTCTACATCACTAACGTCATCCGCCCAAGCTGCGGCTTCCCCCCGCTACTGATTCCCGGTGAGAGGTTTGTGGAGCGCTATTTGAAAAATTGTTCAAAAATAATTGTCCCAGACATCCCACCTCCCTACACCATCTGCGAGTATAATTTGGGGAATCTGGAGGATGTAGGAGTCGAGGACAAAGTTGAGTTCGTAGGAAGCTTCATAAACGTGAACAGTGCAACCACGGAGGAACAAGATGGCTTCATCTTCGCGTCTATCAGCGGACCGGTTGGAACTAGGTCCAGGCTAGAAAGGGTGATAATTCCAGTTTTAAGGAGTTTAAAGTCTAGGAGCATAATCAGTTTGGGTGAACATTGTGAAAAAGGGGTTACGGTTACGGGAAACTGCACGATATACAGGTGGCTTTCGCTAGAGGAGCGGGAAAGATTTATGGCAAAAGCTGAAATAGTAATTTTCAGCGGTGGACACAACACTTGTTTTGAAGTCATAAAATACATGAAACCAAGCATATGCATTCCAACACAGCCTGAACAGTTGGCAAACGCCAAGAAAATGCAGGATATGGGTTGTTCCCTAGTCGTTGAAAACCGTGATCAGTTAGTGCAAGCTATCAGCGAGATGAAAATGAACATAGACGTCTACAAGAGAAACGTAAGGAGGCTAAATCACCATGCCAGCAAGTTCAAGGGTGTTAATAACGCCGCCAAAATAATTGAAAAAGTGGCTCATGAAAGTACGTCTGCTAAGAAAGGGTTTTGCGCCTAACCTCGCCCTTAGGCGTCTCTTCCTCAAATATTATAGCCTGGAACTTGTAAACCTTCGTGCCCTTCATGAGCCAACAGTCCGGCGGAAGCCCAGCTTTCAGACAGCATTGGCACAGAAACTCCTCTTCGCTCCATCCCCACTCAACCGGAACTTGGGGGAGCAGAAGCCCTCTGTAAAATCCCCTTTCTATAATTAATCCGTCAACGCCTACCTTTATTTTGGACGGGTACTCGCTTGGATTTTCCACTTCCACCAGCTGGGGAGGGGTAAGTACGCTTACTTCAAAAACCACGCTGTCAAGCTCTTTCAAAGATAAAGGGTGAAACCTTGGGTCTTGAGTCGCCGAGCTTATGGCTGACTCGATGACCGCTTCCGCTAGAGGCGTCGTCGGATAAGGGAGACCTATACAACCCCGCAACTCCTTCTCTTCACCCTCAACACTGTTTATCGTTACGAAAACTCCACGTGGTTGCATCAGCTTCTCTGGGATGTTTTCGGGTGGACGTATACGTTTCCTATTCTTCAAGTACTCTTCGACCGCTTTTCTGGCAAGTTCTACCAGCAGTCTTCCTTCTTCAAGGCTGAGATCGAAGGACAATGGATAAGCCTTCCTAGAATTTTACGGACTCCTCGCGGGCTCCCTCTTTTGTTATGATGAGGAAGTCGATGCCGTCGCCGCTCATGACGTCTCTGCTGATGGCTGACTTTATGGCTCTAACAACAAGCTCCCTGCCCTCTTTAATGTTTAGGCTTTCTCGGTAGCCCTCTTCAAGGACACCCATGGCGATTTCCGTCCCGGAACCTACGACTGCATATTTGTCTGGTATAACCGAGCCCAAAACGTCCAAAACATATAGGGATGCACCTTCATCATCTATGCCGCCTATAATTGTCTGGGTTATTAACGGAGCCAACCTGTTGGCGAAAAGCAGGTTGGACATGAGTTTCGCCGCAGACCTAACCGATATGGGCCTGCCAACATCCATGCTGTAAAGGTTTGCGTACGCTTCCACTTCACGGACAAGAATTTGCATATCTGAAACAAGTCCTGCGCAGGCGGCGCCTATATAATCCGTTATTTTGAAGACTTTCTTCCCTCCCTTGCTGACAACAAGATAACCGTAGGAAACCCGTTTTTCAGAAGCCAATATCACGCCGTCCGTGCAGACTATGCCAACAGTTGTGGCGCCTGGAACCCACAGGTACTGGGGCATTTGTCCTTCCCTCTCCAACGGCTTTCACCTTTCCACGAGATATGAAAGCACAACCTATTAAACTTAGTGTCCTCCAATCTGCAAATAATAGCTTCCAAGTAGTCTCTCCGATTCTCATAAGTGAAATCTGGAAACTTCTTGCAGACATAACGGTTTCGCTATAGTTTCTCGAACTTCAAATTTTAAAAAAGCTCATGCTGTAGGCGGTTTTAACTATGAGCGCGGTGTCTAAACCCTTATACGTACTACACAAGAAAACATCCTCGCCTTTATCTAGCTCTCCAGCATCCGTAGCCATAACCGCAGCTTCCACTGCTATTTTCGTGTCCGCCCAAAAATCTCAAGAGTCTTGTCAATAATGCCTCCCCACGTCGGATAATCCCAGATATAGAGCGGGATAATAGGATAAAGGGGTCTTGTGCTCAGAACTATTTTACACCAACCATCCACAAGCCTTTTCAAAATTTCCGCACGCTCTTTCCGTCTCAAACTTACACATCTTTCGCGAGAAAGCCTGCGGTTTTAACCGTGGGATGAATCGCCGCTAAATTCATGTTTCTCAATTTTCCATCAGCTCATTGGATGTGGCTGTCCAAAGGCTCGAATAAGGCTCCAAGCCGAGATAGCTGGGTTTCAAGCATTAAGCTTCTTCAGGCCTGAAGAAGCCGTTAACGGGCTGGCGGCACAGCCCCTGCAGATAGCTCCTGAAGGGATGAACGCCGACACATGTGTGTCCCCAGGCGTTGAAGGGGCTGTGTGCAGGAATCTCCCGGCTTCAGCCGTGGAGAGCGTCAAAGGCATGTTCCTCCCTTTGCCCCAGTCTCAGCGGGATAGTGGGTAACAACGATTACCTGAATCTTCGTTTCATCAAGTATTTGGAGGACTTTGAGGGCGCTTTTTCGGTTTCAGAAACTACTACTTCACTTACTCCAGTTTCTTCGCACCGTCTTTGACAGCTTCCAGAACTTCTCAGCGTTAACCTCGCCACAGCGTTCAAGGTAAACAGTTTTCTTTTCAACTTCTAAAGCGTTTCCTCCACAAGACCAAAATATCAACTCACATTTTATAACGCTCAACGGGCGACAGTGGAATGTTAACGCTTTACGTAAATGTTGTTGACGGGGTCTGGTTTGGAGTTGCGTGTGAAAATGAAACCGTTTTTGCCACAGCTTTTGCCTTCAACCGAAGCCAAGCGCTGCAGAATCTGCTTATAAACATTCCTTTCAACGTTCCTTTCCAACAAATGGAAGAGCCGAGTGAGTTTGCTGAAAAAGTGGTTTTCTCGCTTGCGGACATTTACAATGGCAGAGGTTTTGCTGAAAAATTTTCCCTAGCCACGAGTTGGCTATCAGCTTATGCGCAAAAAGTTCTTAAGGCTGTTTCATCGATCCCGGTCGGTTATGTGGCTTCCTACGGTTCCGTGGCAAGGGCTGCTGGTGGAAGCCCAAGGGCTGTTGGGCGTGTTATGTCTTTGAACCCTTTCCCACTTCTTGTCCCATGCCATAGAGTTGTAGCTTCAGACTTCACCTTAGGCGGCTACGGCGCTGGTTTAGATGTTAAACTGGAAATTTTGAAACGCGAGAGAAGGGGCTATAATGCAATGAGGGAAATTAAGGTGGACAACAACATTCTGCAAGTTTTCCCCGTTGAATTTGTATTAAAAAGTGTGAACAACGCAAATAATAATAGCTTAAACCCCAAATGTTTAAGGGATATTCATGGCTAAACGCGGACTTTTTGTTGGGAGATTTCAGCCTTTCCACAAGGGACATCTCCAAGCTGTGAAGGAGATCCTTAACGAGGTGGACGAGCTTATAGTAGTTGTTGGAAGCGCCCAGTACAGCCACCGCGTAGACAACCCTTTCACAACGGGCGAACGGATTATGATGATAAGGAAGGCTTTGGAAGAAGAGAAAGTTGACCTGAAACGTATATGGATTGTACCCGTGCCGGATGTGCACATCCACATGGTGTGGGTTTCCGTTGTTGAGGGTTACACACCTCGTTTCGACGTTGTCTATTCCAATGAGCCGCTCACTCGAAGGCTTTTCATAGAAGCTGGCTACGAAGTTAAACCCATACCCTTCCACAAACGCGAAATCTACTCCGCTACGGAGATAAGGAAAAGAATGTTAAGCGGCAAGAACTGGGAAGAGCTTGTTCCGAAAAGCGTGGCAAGCCTCATAAAAGAAATAGGTGGCGTTGAAAGGCTCAGAGATCTCACAAAGACCGATAAAGTGTAACCGGGTCTCCGGCTTTCACTCCAAAAAACCGGGCAGCATTACCCATATTTATGGATATTTCTAGAAAATCGTGGCTTCCGATTATGGCGAGGGGTCTTTGGGCTTCCACTTCCGCATATGCCTTGCAAAGTTTCAGTTTTAACAGCTTATTCCCAAGTCTAACGCGCACATAGTCCTTGACACCTTTAACATGCTCAGCTGTGAAGTTTGTAATTATGTTTCCGAAACTGTCAACGTGGACAACTTCACCGATCAATCTTCCGCCTTCCTCAACGACCTCTGTGAACTTCGGCGTGACAATTTCTCGAATTTCCGGTCCAAACTCCGAAGGCTTGACCCCCATTGAAAGAAACGCCGCAGCTGGAGCAAATACATCTCTACCATGGAAAGTTGAAGATATTCTAGGAAGCATAAATCTCCGATTTGTTATTTCATAAACGTGTCTTATTCCCTGATTTTTAGCCGCCAAAACCAGCACACCGTTATCCGGCCCAATAAAGAAGTATTTTTCCGTTTCTATCAATATGGGTTTGCGTTTTGTTCCAACACCTGGGTCGACGATCGCCACGTGGATTGTCCCCTCTGGAAAGTATGGAACTGCAGCTGCAACTATGAAGGCACCATTTCTAACGTTGAACTTTTCAACATGATGGGTTATGTCAACTATCTCCACGTTAGGGTTTATCCCCAAAATCACGGCTTTCATTTCGGCGACATAAGGGTCAGCAATCCCGAAATCTGTCGTCAACGTTATTATTGAGGTTTTGGAGCTTTTCCCCATCGGGTTATCCACCATGAGAAACTGGGACAAAAACCACCTCATCCCCGTTCTTTAAAACAGTGTCTAATCCGTTTAAAACACTGATCTCCCTTTCATTAACAATTATCAGGGTGTTTGGACGGGGATCTCCCAACTCTGGATCGATGAGGACGCGTTTAGCTTCGGGGATTTTCTCGACAACGATTTCTATTACTTCTCTCAAGGTTTTCTCTCCATCAAGTTCCAATTTAACCCTACTTTTTCCAGCCATGTTGCGCAAACTGCCAACAAATCTGATAGTTATGCTTGTTTTCATGACCGTCCCCTTCATAAAACTATGATAATGAATATGTCGTTTACGTTTGTGCCAGTGGGCCCTGTGAATATTAAGTCGCCAAGCCTTGAGAAAAAGTTGTAGGAGTCGTTTTCGGCCATGAAAGCTTCCACGTTCAATCCCGCCTCCTCGGCCCGTTTTACCGTCTTTCCATCCGCAACGGCTCCAGCAGCGTCAGTTGGGCCGTCTACCCCGTCGGTGCTCAGCGAAGCGACCACGCATCCATCTAAACCATAAATTTTCAGAGCCGCAGCTAAAGCTATTTCCTGATTTCTCCCACCTTTACCTTTCCCGACAACAGTGACAGTTGTTTCACCTCCAGTCACTATTGCAGCTGGCCTCGGAGCAGGGTTATTCGAAGTGGCAACCTCCCGTGCCACTGAAGCCAAGAAAGTTCCTACATGGCGGGCTTCTCCTTCCAATAGCGCTGTTAGGAGAAGTGTGTTTAACCCCGCAGACCTCAAGGCCTTGCATGCTGCCATGCTAGCATCTCTGCAGTTTCCAATTACAACGTTAAAAACCCTCCTGAAAGCCTCGTCGTCGGCCTTTGGCGTTTCCTGGATCAAACCCTTCTCTCCTTCAAGCAAAACCTTTCTCACAGATTCTGGGGCTTTTTCCCACAACCCATATTTTTTAAGGATTTTCACGGCGTCGCTAAAGGTTGTTGAATCTGGAACAGTGGGCCCCGAAGCAATAAACTCAACGGAGTCGCCTAAAACATCAGAGAGAATGAGGTTTAAAACTGTGGCTGGGTAGGCTTTTTTTGCCAGCCAGCCGCCCTTTATCCCAGAAATGTGCTTTCTAACAGTGTTTATCTCGTTTATCGTCGCGCCGCATTTCAAAAGATCTTCAGTGATTTTCCTTTTATCCGCCAATGTTATTCCATCCCTGGGCAGCGGCATCAGACTAGAGCCTCCCCCTGATATCAAACATATTACCAAGTCGTTTTCTCCGGCTTTTTCAGCCAACTCCAACATTCGTTTCACTCCTTCAACGCCGGACTCGTCTGGTACCGGGTGGCTTGCCTCATTAAGCTTCACAATTTCGGTTTTATGCTTGCTTCCCTTAGGCACGTTGACAAGGCCCTCAGTTATGCGTCCACCTAAAAGGGCTTCTAGGGCTTCAGCCATGGAACCGCTTGCTTTTCCCCCTCCGATGACGTATATGTTTTTAAACTGATTCAAATTAAATGTGTAACCATCAACCTTTAAAATGGAGTTTTTCAGCACAAGTTTTGAATTGATCAGCATTTTGGGGTCAACAGCTCTAACAGCTGCTTCAAAACTTTTCAAGGCTAGTTCTCTCGCCTTTCTATCTGTTTGACTCCGCCCATTTTGAACGAGCTGTTCCAGATTTTTTATAACAGCCATCAGCTCCCCCAACACAAATGGTGAAGGTGAATAGTAAATGTAATAAGTTCAGCGTCCATAAGTGTTTTGCACAGTCAGCGCTTGGTGAACCATATGGCGAAACCGAAAGTTTACGTGACCCGTGAGCTTCCAGAAAGGGGCATGAAAATTATACTGGAACTATTCGACGCGGAAGTTTGGCCTGAATATGGACCCCCTCCTAAAGAGGAGATAGTAAGGAAGGTTAGGGATGTCGACGCCTTGGTCACACTGTTAACTGATAAAATTGACGCTGATGTTTTTGACGCTGCCCCAAGGTTGAAGATAATTGCGCAAATGGCTGTTGGCTACGACAACATAGACGTGGCTGAAGCAACAAAGAGGGGAATATATGTGACAAACACCCCCGGCGTGTTAACCGAGACAACAGCCGACTTTGCCTGGGCCCTACTTTTGGCTATTGCGAGACGTGTCGTTGAGGCGGACAGATATGTGCGCACTGGACGGTGGAAGGTCAGCTGGCACCCCAGCATGCTCTTGGGCAGAGACATCTACGGCGCCACACTTGGTATCATAGGCGCGGGCAGGATTGGAACAGCCGTTGCTAGGAGAGCTAAGGGCTTCAACATGAAAATCCTCTACTACGATGTTGTACCTATGCCGCCGGAAATAGAGAAAGAGCTCGGCGCCCAGCGGGTTGACTTAGAAACCCTTTTCAGAGAATCTGACTTCGTAAGCATCCACGTTCCGTTAACAAAGGAAACATACCATCTCGTAAACGAGGAAAAGCTTAGGCTTATGAAGAAAACAGCCTACTTGATCAACAATTCTAGGGGAGCTGTAGTCGACGAGAAAGCTTTATACAAGGCTTTGAAGGAGGGCTGGATTGCCGGCGCCGCCCTAGACGTTTTCGAACAGGAGCCCACACCAGTAGATAATCCGCTGCTTAAACTCGACAACGTGGTTGTTGCCCCCCACATATCCAGCGCCAGCTACGAAACTAGGTCGAGAATGGCTGAAATGGTGGCGGAGAACCTAGTCGCATTTTTCGAAGGGAAAGTTCCACCAAACCTCGTGAACCCAGAAGTTGTCAACATGAAGCCACCTTCAAAAGCCTTCTAAACACACCGATAAAGTGCGAAGACTATAAGGGTTAAATACTCAAAAACAAACACTTTACAAGCTCCGAAACGGTGATTTTATGTCCTCTATACTTGCGGACAGAATGGCTGTTCTCGGAACGGAGACATCCTTTGAAGTGCTTGCCAGGGCTAAAGCCCTTGAAAGGCAAGGAAAAAGCATAATTCACCTTGAAATAGGGGAACCAGATTTCAATACACCCCAAAACATAAAAGAGGCAGCTGTCAAAGCCCTCTACGCCGGATACACCCACTATGTTCCGGCAGCCGGCATCCCGGAGCTCCGTGAAGCCATAGCCGAATACATATCCAAAACTAGGAAAATCCCAGTAGACCCAGAGGAGGTCGTTGTCACACCCGGCGCGAAACCAGTAATATTTTTCACAATACTGGCATGCGTAAACCCAGGTGAGGAGGTTCTCTACCCAAACCCAGGCTTCCCAATCTACGAATCCATGATAAAGTTTGTTGGAGCCAAACCCGTGCCTATACCGCTGAAGGAAGAAAACGACTTCAGAATAGACCACGAGTACGTTAAAGAGAAAACAACGGAGAAGACGAAAATGATAATTTTGAATTCGCCGGAAAACCCAACGGGCAGTGTTCTGACAAGGGACGATTTGAAGCTTATTGCGGACTGCATAGCTGAAAGAGACGACTTAATAGTCCTATCAGACGAAATCTACAGCCGCATAATTTACGAGGGAAGCCACGAAAGCATAGCTTCCCTTCCAGGAATGAAGGAAAAAACAGTAATCCTCGACGGTTTCTCGAAAACCCACGCCATGACTGGTTGGAGACTCGGCTACGGCGTCATGCGGAAAGATCTAGCCGAAAAAATCACCCAGTTAGTGATCAACTCCAACTCGTGTACATGCGCCTTCGTCCAAGTGGCTGGTATAGAAGCCTTGAAAGGACCCCAAGACTCAGCGGACCGAATGGTCGCAGAGTTTAGAAAACGCAGAGAAATCATAGTGGAAGGTTTAAACAGGATTAAGGGTGTAACTTGCAAAAAGCCGAAGGGAGCATTCTACGTTTTTCCAAACATAACGGGCACGGGTATGCGTTCAAAGGAGCTTTCAGATTACTTGCTTAACGAGGTCGGCGTGGCCGTTTTACCAGGAACATCCTTTGGAAGGTACGGTGAAGGATATCTTCGAATCTCCTTCGCAAACTCTGCTGAAAACATTAAGGAAGCTTTGAGGAGAATAGAAGCAGCTCTGGAGAAGCTTTAAACCTACTCTTCCACTTTTTCTCCGATGGCTACTTCAATAATTTCCGAGGCTGTCTGAATTAGGCTGTCCGCCTGTTTTATGGCTTTTTCCTCGTCTATCTCCTCCATTTGGGTTATTTGCTGTACGATTTCCTCAATTTCTACTAGAAATTTTAGAACAGGGTCGTTTATGGTTTGGGCGTTCTCCATGACCTCTCTTACAATGCTTTCAACGAAGACTGGTTCGCCTAGGCTGTAGTATATGGCGTTTCTAGCCTTCCTTATTGCTTCGAGAATTAAGCTTGGAGCCATGTAAGGCATTTTTCTAGCTGCCTCAAGCTCCGCTTTTGCCTCGCGCAAATACCGTAAAGCCCATCCTCGCCTGTAATGGTCTATCATTTTGCCAGCCCGTTGTTTTAGGAATTGAAGGGGTGGCTAATAAGCTACTCGGTTTCACTAGAAGGTGTGGGTGTAACGCCGCCGTAAATGTGCGTTATATAGCCTGCAATTTGGTTTCGAACTCTTGTTGTTGCTTCAGGCACAAGCACGGCGACCAAACGTTTGTTTTCCTCAAAATTTCCAGAAAACTTGTTGGGGAAACGTTTAATGAGTTCTCTGGCAATGCGTTTAACATGTTCTGTTCGAACTTTTCCCAAGCGCTTGACTCCTCCAAGTTGGCCTTAGCATGCCCTCACCGCTTTTAAACGTGAAATGAGTTCATTCATAAACATAATTCAATTTTAACTTTACGCGTCTTCGTCCTTCTTCTCCAACTTTAACCCGAAAAATTCCTCGAAGTTTTTCAGTATTTGCCAAGCAACCTCAGACACTTCTGCCCGTTTAATCTCCGCTATGGCGCTAACAACTCTTGGCAGAAAAGCCGGAGTTGTCAATCTGCCATCAAAGGGACTTTTAAAGTAGCGCACAGGTCCATCAGTTTCCGTCAAGAGGTTCTCCAAAGGCACGTGTTTTACAATTTCCCTAATGCCTTCCGAGTAAACGACGGGCGGACCTTCGCTTATGTAATAGCCGTTGTCTACAGCTTTTGACAAAACGCTTATGGGATTGCTGAACCAGTGTAGAAGAACTCCTTTCAAGCGGTAAGATGGAAGCATGTCTACGATTTTCGCCGTTGTTCCGCGGGAGTGAATTATAACTGGAAGGCCCGTTTTCTCCGCTAGCCTGAGCATTTCCTCAAAAACCCTAAGCTGCTTGTTCCATATCTTCTCATACCTGTAGTCTAAGCCTACTTCCCCTATGGCTACAACAGCCCTGTTCTGCGTCTGCTTCAGAATATACTCGCATGTTCGGTGGAGGTTATCGTCGGTTAAGCTGTCCACACTCCAAGGATGAATTCCTAACGCGGCGTAAACTTCCCCTTCATATCGCATAGCTAACTCTAGGCTTCTAACGCTTGTTTCGAAGTCCATGGAGTTCGAAACTATCGCGACAACGTTTGAGCCTGCTGCCTCAGCAAGAATCTCCTCAACTTTCCCCACATATTCGTCGTCGGATAGATGTATGTGAGCGTCAACATACTTCGGCTTTTTCATGTAACCACTCTTGGTATAAAGTAGGCGAACTGAAAGTTTTTATAATTATCTCCGTCAAGTAAAGGAAGTTTATCCTCAGACCTTATTTTTGGACTATAAGGTGCAATAAACGTTAAATATTGCTTCAAATACAAAAAGAAGCCATGGAGGCGTCTTTATGGCAGATTTAGAGTTGGCAATAGCTCCCATGCACAGGATTTGCAAAAAAGCTGGAGCAGAGAGGGTGAGCGAGGCAGCTGCCAAAGAACTCGCCAAGGTTTTAGAGGAAATTGGGATTAAAATAGCTAAGGAAGCTTTAGACTTCGCCATGCACACTGGGCGAAAAACAATAAAAGCCGAGGATATTGAAATCGCAGCCAGAAAAGTTATGGGCAGGTAAATTTTCAAAATCCCTTTTCTTCTTTTCCAACCAAGTTAAGCCCAAGGTTCGCAATAGATATAAGACACGAAGCGTAGTATTCGCGTAAACATCAATGGAGTGCTTGCATTGTGGGCGGGAAAAAGAAGCTATCCTTGAAGCAAATGGAACGCATGCAAATGAGGAAAAGCGAGGAGGAGAAAAAGAAGAAGGAAAAAGAGAAGGAAAAGGCTGCGCCTAAAGAGAAAAAAATGGCTGGAATATTGGTTCCGGAAATCAGAGGCGGCAAGATGCTGGAGGAGCTTAAGAAGATGCGGGTTCTAACGCCCTATGCCGTGGCATCCCGCTTTAATATAAGGATAAGCGCTGCAAAAGACCTGCTTGAACAACTCGAAAATGAAGGTTTAGTCCAGCTGGTTTCGGGAAACCATGACATCAAAATCTACAAGGCAGTGGATTAACCACCGCACATTTTATCCCTTGAAAACATTGAGACGGAAAGCAGAGACTTGTCATGGAAAGTTTTAAACATCGTTTAACGGTTGTCGGAAGCCCAGAGTTTAAGCAAAAAGTTAGGGAAGCCCTTAAACTGGTTAAAACCGCAGGATATTACGGTTTTCTCAAAACCTATATTCATGGAATAATCGAGATCGATGGTTTCACTCAGCTTCGCGAGTCGGAGGCTGTTATCTGGGCGAATAAATATGCTGTAGCTAATCCCGTGGATGCTGCAAGCATGTTTATACAGAAGGCTAACCGTATGAGGGATTACCTTGAAGGCAAAATACATTATAGCTGGGAAGCGGAAAGGCGTTCTGTAGAAAAGCGTATAGAGTTCCTTAAAGCCCTGAAAAGCAAAACCCGGAAGCGTGAAGTTAAAGACGAATGCGAGAGGCTTCTCACAAGCTGGAGTGAAAGCGTATACCTATAGCTTTTCCACCTTAATAATGGTGCCGCTTTTCACTTTGCTGAAAACCTCAAGGTTTTTCGTGACTTTTCCTAGAACGTTTACTGGGCTATATGGCTGGGATTCGCCGAAGAATATGCAAAGAGCACTTCCCATAGGCCAAAAGGCTATGGTTCCTTTTTCAACGGTTCTTTTGGCTTTTTCCTCGCCCATTTTAACTGGAATCTCGAAATAGACTTCCTCCTTCCATATGGCTGCTCTGCCTTCAAGAGGTAGGTTTCGGACCACCATTTCCACAGTCCTTGGGGCTAGGTGGCGGATAAGCTCGCCTTCGGCTTCGCCTAAGCCCTCGATCACAAACCTTATTTTTACCCTTGAGATCCCTGCTTCTTCACTCTTCATATTTACGAACCCTCTGGAGGAGTTCCTCTAAAACATGCTCCAGAGGAAATGGCCCGAGAACGTGGAGTTCATATTTCACCCTGACTGTTGGCTTGTTTATGGTTAGTAGTCTCCTTAAGTCAACAGGTGTTCCCACAACAACCACGTCGCATGGCGTGCGGTCAATGATCATTGAGCTCTGCAATCTGTTTATCATCATAGCCGAGGGCTGGAAGCACTGCTCCCAAATGGGGGTATGTTCGTAGGCTTCTTTTATGGAACCCACGGCGTAGGGTCTCGGGTCAACCAGTTCGCTGGCGCCGAGCTGCTTAGCTAGGAGCGCTGCGGCGCCGTAAGGCATTTCGCCATAGGTTAATGTTGGCCCATCTTCAATGACCAGTACACGTTTTCCTTTGATGAGTTCAGGCTTGTCAGCGGTTATTGGCGACGCCGCTTCAAGAATTAAGGCTTTAGGGTTGACTTTCCCAACATTCTCTTTAACGCGTTTCACGTTCTCTGGATCTGCCGTATCCACCTTGTTTATTATCACGATGTCTGCCATTCTGAGGTTTGTTTCCCTAGGATGATATGTAATTTCATGTCCAGCCCTATGGGGGTCTGCGACGACTATGTGTAAATCTGGTTTATAGAAGAGTGCATCGTTGTTCCCTCCATCCCAAACTATGATGTCCGCCTCTTTTTCCGCCTCCCTCAGAATTTTCTCATAATCAACTCCGGCGTAAACTATTACCCCGTTTTCCAGGTGAGGTTCGTATTCTTCCCTCTCTTCTACTGTGCAATTATACCTATCAAGGTCCTCAGGGGTTGCGAAACGTTGGCAGACTTGCTTCCGCAGATCGCCGTAAGGCATTGGGTGTCGGACCACAACAACGTTTAAGCCCTTACTCTTCAAAATTTTTGCAATAAGCCTA
>Ga0209225_1000862_pt1 | contig 32236 bp, 36 predicted proteins | sample WasSprMetagenome_FD_184732 | JGI IMG/M metagenome (GOLD analysis project Ga0209225, IMG submission 184732) | Sulfidic aquatic microbial communities from Washburn Spring, Yellowstone National Park, USA - WS (SPAdes) (version 3) | ecosystem: Environmental > Aquatic > Thermal springs > Hot (42-90C)... | reverse complement strand
TTCCTAAGGTTGATCAAGTCGTTCCTCAAACTGAGCGGATACTCCTTTTGCTTCACTTTTCTGTAGTATCTTAGGGCTTGCTGTTTATTTGCTGAGTACAGCGGGGCAGCCTTATCGCCCCTGAGAAACCTCTGGAGGTTATTATATTCCCTATCCAGAAGCTCTTTCTTCCTTCGAGTCAGCCCAACAATGCCCGCCTGAAAAGTCAGCCTCATACAAACTTTAAGTTATGGTTTCTTTGAATTTAAGCTTAACCGCAGTTCATCCCCGCCCTTTCGGGCGGAGGCTTCTTGCAGAGGTTAGATAAATCAATGGGCTTGGAGCTTGGGGTGGTTTGGTGCCATCTTTTCACGCCCCTAGATCTGAGGTACCGATTCCCACCAAGCGCCAAAGACCTCAGGACCAGCAGCCAAAGTGTGGAAACTTTGCTCATTCTGTTGGTTCATAGCAACAAAAGGACACCTAATGCTCTTTGTGGGTAACCTCCACGCCCAAAGATACCCCTTCTGGGAAAGTGTCTGAAAAAGTTCCTACCTTCGATGCTCTAGTTTCGGTCAGCTACGGCATTATTGTTGAGAACCGCTTTCAGAGCCCTGTGGGACAATGTATATAGGTCTCCCTTCACTGAGTGCTTGGGCTGTTTTTCTTCTTGCCCTTTGGACGAGGCGCCATACTGTTCCTCTTGAAACGCCCATTCTTTGTCCAGCTTCTTCTTGTGATAATCCCTCTAAGTCAACCAGTCTAAATGCTTCGAGTTCAGCCAATTCCAAGAATATTGGGTATATGTTTCTGGGGGGGGTTGGAACTAGACCGTTGATTGGGGGTGTTGTCCCTAACATAACTGGTTTCGGAAATCTACCCCTTCTGCCACATCTAAACCTTTGTCTCCACATAAATGTTCATCCTTTATTTATTTTTACTAATATGTAAGTTGAGTGTATATCTCCTTTGACCCGTAGCAAAGCCTGTTTTATAGTTTTTGCAACATCCCTTCTTTTGTAAATTAGCCTATGCCTCCCCCTTCAAGTATTTCAACCCATTTTCTGATCCCTTTCCTTTGTATATTCTGCCCTCCTAATCCAACCTCATTTGTGTGTTTTGTAACGGCAAGATTTATATATTTTTGTGTTTTTTCATATAATTGAAAATGTGCATAAACACAAAATAGGTTGAGGTGAATAAGAAACATGGTATGGGGTTGGAGAGGAAGAGGCGGAGGATGGGCTGGACCGTGGCCCGGAAGGGGACCTTTCAGCTATTTGCCGCCATGGCAAAGACCGGGATGGCTCTTCGGTTTTGGCAGGGCGTTCAGCAGATGGTTGTGGGGCTACCCTTATAACCCATGGATGTGCGCCAGGTTTCCGTGGCTTCCAAGATGGTGGTGGACCTATCCGCAACACTGGTATTGGTCCTCATGTGCTGGTTATACATGGCCTTTCTTGCCCTACAGTGAAGAGTATTACGGACACCCATACTGGCTCCCAAAGCCTTACATACCATATTGATAAGGTGATCTAAAATGGCATGGATTTGGCCAAGAAGATATCGACGTTGGTGGACTCACCCACTATTATATCCATACGCTTACCCGCCCTCAGTACCAAGACAAGTACCGCAGCAATACCCATACATGCCGTATGCTTATCCGCCGATGCATCCACAATACCCACTACCTGCACCGCCTATGCCACCGTCCCTAGAAGATGAGCTTGCAGCACTGGAGGACTACAAGAAGGAGCTTGAGGACGAGAAAGCCAGCATAGAACAAGAAATAAGCGACGTAGAAGCAAGAATAAAAGAGTTAAAGGCAATGCTAGAAAAGGGCGGAAAACCGCCAGGAGCATGAAAAGTTTGAGTTTGCCAATGAAGCGTTTTCAATGTGCTAATTGTGGGCAAATAATAGAGGTTCCTCAAGGAGTTCCAAAGCCAGCCAACTGCCCAGGGTGTGGAGCACCAGCAATGATGATCCATAGGCTTGACAAGGGTTCGCTTGGAGGAAGGAGGGGCGGAGGGCCTCCATGGCAACGCGCTCCTCCATAATCTCCCTTTTTTAGTAAGTTCTGGCTGAATATGCTGTTAGGAGGCGATTTTAGGATTTGGTAAAGTTGAAGATGGCTGTGCCAACGAAAGCTTATGCAGGCTTAGAGGATGTTGTTTCAGAGGTTTTTGGCAAAACTAAAACATTCACCATAGTGGAAGTTGAAAACGATCAAATTATAGATATCTGCGTAATTGATAACCCTGTAGCATCTTATGACTATGGTTGTGGACCTGTGGTCGTGAAAATGCTTGCAGACCTTAAAGTTAATTATGTAGTAGCTTCAGATCTTGGTCCAGGGGCTTCGGGATTACTTGAACATCATAACATAAAGAAGATATTGGTTAAGCCTAATATGAAAGTTGTAGACGCCGTAAAAGAGTGTTCAGCAAAAATTAACAGTTAACGTGGTTTTTATTTGGAAATAAGCCATAAAAGCTTGAGAGCAAGTTCTTTGTTAAGTACATTAAACTTGTGTTTTAGCTTGAGAGCTTTGTCTACCTCTTCGAACAAATGGGTGTTTGTGTAAAAGTGAAATAAGCCAAACATGGCTAAAGAGCGTGTGAGAGACGCGTTCGTGTTGGAAAAGAGCACCTTGTTTTTGTTTTTAAAACAAAAATATGGCATACATCCCATTATTGGCACTTGCCCAATTCCACAAAGCTATTATAAAAATCACACAGCTTTGAAAACTTGGGATTGAAAGGAATGGAAAGAAAATATAATACATACTGGGAAAGACGAGCAAATGCAGCAAAAATACAGCTTGAGCTGAAAAAACATGAAAAACTGGATGTGGGGATATTCAATTGGAAAGCAGCTGATCCGGAAAAACAAACCCAACGAGATTATAAATGCCTTGACATTACAGTATGGCCAGAGGATTGTTGATGTCGGAGCAGGTGGCGGCTATTTTGCTTTAAGGTTTTCCGAGGCTTTTGAAAAAGGCGGGCGAGTTTTGCTGTTGATACCAATCAGAAATTTTTGGAATATATTCGTCATTGTGCAAAGGAAAACGGGTTTGAGAATATTGAAACCGTTTTTGCCACCAAAGGCGCTCCAAATCTACCTAGTAAAAGTATAGATTTGATTTTTATGCGAAACGTGTGTCATCATTTAACAAACAGAGTGGAATACTTTAAGACTTAAAAAATGCGTTGAGGCCAAACGGAAGAATCGCCATAGTCGAGTATAAGTCTAGCGGTGGACGTTTCAGTTTTCATAGAAGGTTTGGGCATGATGTCCATAAAGAAACTTTGGGCGCTGAAATGAAAGAAGCCGGATACAAACTGGTAGAAGACTTGATTTTCTGCCAGAACAATCATTTATGATTTTCTCCTTAGTTGATAAAACACCAACTGAAAATGCTAATGCAATTGTAGTTGTCTAACTTTTCCATACCAGACTTCTGTTCTGCAAATTTGATTTAAAAGGATTCGCTGTGGAGTTTTCGCATGTAATATTTTTTCCTTCGTATTCAAGTTCTATGAGTTTGCTTTCCTTCAGAAGTTTTCGACAACTTTCCAGTCGGCGTTTGCTTTTTTCAAAAACTTTGCTAACGCTTCTTTTCGCATTGGATGAACAGATGTTATACTTAACTAAGCATTGTTTCACTTACAAGGGTTCCCTTGAAAGTTTTTGCAAATTCTTTTATACCATTTAAAATTGTGTCTAATTTCAAGTTTTTATATGGCCTGTTTACGCGTTTCCACAAGTTTTTCACTCGCTACATCCATTTTTAATGAAACAGAATCTGCAACTAACAAATCCTCTCTTGTCTCTTCTTGCCAAAGCAAAGAAGCATTTATTATTACTGCGATGGGGAATCCCAAATTCTTCAGGAGGGATATCTCTTTGCCTATGTTAACATCGAGTGTAGGTTCCCCATCAGGCACAAAAGTCAGATAATCAATTCTTTCGTTTCTTAAAGTGGTTTCGTTGACTTTCATTTTGACTTGCATCAAAATGTGTTCCGATTCATAGAAGGCTTGCCTATCAACAAGCATATGGCTGGTTTTTCCTAATTGACATTAAACGCATGAGTAAGAACACGTTTTGGGCGGAATATTGTTTATCCCCAAACTTCTTCCTAGACGCCTTGATGGGACAGACCCAAAAGCTATGTTTTCTTCGGCAAACAACTTGATGACCCCTCCAGTATTAATGCGGAGAGCTTTTTCCACATACCCTCAATTTCTTTGGCAACATCACTTCTCGGAGAGTACTCTATGATTGTCTTTCCATTTACCATAGCTTCCGTAACTACGGGGTTGAAAGGAACCTTACCAATAACATCTATGTCATTTTCTTTGCAAAAACTCTCAATTTTTTCGGTGTTATCCTTGTTTATGTCATATGTGTTTATGCATACGAATGACCGAACATTAAAATACTTCAACAGTTGCAGTGCCCTCTTTAAATCGTGAATCCCCGACACGGTTGGTTCGGTGACCACCAAACCAGCATCTACGCCAGTAACCGAGGCTATAACTGGGCAGCCGATTCCTGGCGGTCCATCTATTATTATGAAGTTGCAGTCCCCCCTTTCTGATAATATTTTTGCGTTTTGTCTAACCAAGGTCACAAGTTTCCCAGAATTTGCCTCGCTAGGACTGAGCATGGCATGAGACATGAAACCGTACTTTGTTTTTGAGATATAGGCATGTCCAGATACGCGTTTGGTTAACGTTATGGCATTAGTTGGACAAACAATAGTGCAGACACCGCATCCTTCGCATGAAAACGAATCTATGGTAAATTTTTCTGTTATAGCATTGAATTTGCATTTTTCTCGGCATAAGCCACATTTTATACATCTTGCCTCGTCGATGACTGCTAACTTCGAACTTTTAAATTCTTGTGTTTCAATGATTTCCGGGTGTAAAAGCATGTGTAAGTCTGGGGCGTCTACATCACAATCTGCTACAACTGCCCTTTTTGCCAAAACAGCGAATGACGCTGTGATGGTTGTTTTACCTGTCCCACCTTTGCCGCTTAAGACCGTTATCTGTCTCATTTGTTAATACACCTTCTCACTTCAGCGAATAATATCTGAAACTTTTCTTTCCACTCTGGCATTTCCAAGCTAAAAGGGACCCCTTCTGAATAAAGCTCAGCAATTCTTCTCTGATAAGGAATCTCAAGTAAAATTGGAATATTTTTTGCTTTACAATACTCGTAAACTTTTTTGTCGCCTATGCCAGCACGGTTAACAACAACGCCTAAGGGAATTGCCATTTCCTCTAAGACCTGAACGGTTATTTTTAGGTCATGCAAACCAAATGGCGTAGGTTCTGTTACGAGTATGCAGAAGTCACTACCTCTAACAGTTTCAATCAATGAACATGAAGTTCCCGGTGGAGAATCAAGAATCACATTTCTGCTGATATCAATGCATTTTTTAACTTCTCTGATCAACGGAACGGCCATGGGTTCGCCAACCTCAAGCTCTCCATAAATAAGCTCTAAATTGCCAGCGTAACCTCGCTTTAATGCCCCAATTCTGTGCTTTCCTTCAGTTATGGCTTTTTTAGGACAAATGAGAATGCATCCACCACAACCGTGGCAAAGTTCTGGGAAGATTAGAACTTTTTCGGAACTAACGAAAATAGCGTTATATTGACAGAAATTTGCGCATTTCCCACAATGATCGCATAATTCCTCATTTAAATTGGGGATTAGAGTGTAAACTGGTTCATTATGGCTAATTTTGGAATGTAGGAGCAAGTGAGCGTTCGGTTCTTCCACATCGCAATCTACTAACTGAACATTGTCTATTGAAACTGCAAGGTTTACGGCTACTGATGTTTTTCCAGTTCCACCTTTACCGCTGGCAACCGAAACAATCATAATAATCTGCCTGACCCCATCTATTTTTCAGGTTCTTTTCTGTGACTCTATTACGTCTTTGTGGTAGTGGCTGTACAGCGCTATGACTGGGTTGTGGCCCAAAAGCCTATCTTTGACTATTAAGGTTGTCACCGGCGCTTTTGAGTTCATAGTAAAAAGCATATCGTGCCCAACGCATAGACCTACAATGATGTTGATTTCTGTTCCTGCGTCATTTAGAACTTTAGCTTGAATTATTGGGTTGCAGGCAGCCTCAAATTTTGAGGAATCGCCGATTTTGTATTCTTTAGCCACATTAAGTTTTGTCTTATCAACAGCACCACATTTACATCTGACTGACGCAACAATGAACCCTGCTTTTTCAAGAATCGTTACTATTCTGGCCGCTTCATCGTGCAATCCAGAACAGAAGGCTACTCCTAGCTTTTCGGCGTGAATAAGCTTGCAAAACTCTATAAGTTCTTTGATTCTAGGGCGTACAGCCATTAATGTGCCTCTAATGTATTCATATGCCTCTTTTTCTGTGACGGTGGCAGGAACATAAATTCTCTTTACGTTATCTTCGCCATATTTTTCAATTGCTGACTTAAATATTTCCTTGTTTATTTTCATAGGACAGAAGTCTGGAAGCGATTCTTTGCTAATCTCCTCCAATGGTGTACGACTACAATAAACGCTCGGACATTTAGCACATTGAGGATAGATGGTCAATTCATATACCCCTCCTCAGATTTCTGAACGAACCTTTATTTTCTCATATTTCGCTATTCTCTATTCTCTTCCTTAGGGTCAACTCAGCAAACTTTTTGCAATCAGTTTTCTCTTTTAGCAGGCCAGCTAACTCGTTTAATATGTGATGCTCGATTAGCTTCTTTACTTTATTGATGGGTTTTCTCTCTATAAGCTCAATCATCGCAGATGCAGAGGCGGCGGAGCCCGGATACCCTACATAGTAAAACTTGCCATCTCTTATGATGCTAGCCTTACGGATTTTTAGGTATAATTCCATGAAGTCTTCGCATGGACCAAAATAGGTTGTTAAAACATCTGGTTTCTTTGATTCTCCAACGTTTACATTGTCTACGTAAAGCTCCATAGCCTTATTAGAATAATCCAACTCTGCCATCAAGCTTGCCGTTTCCTCTTTCAGTTTTCTCATTTCTGGACCTCTGAACGGCATATTATATCTAGAGCTCTTTACGGTTACGAGCATGATGACAACCTTCTGTGAGTTCCTCAAGTCTATCTTGCCTGTACGCCTCAACAACTTCTTTAACAGTGTTTGCGTTCGCTCTTAGCACTGCCACTTTGGCTTGTTGAAAAATATTTAACGCTCTTGGTCCCATTCCATATGTGATTACAGCATTAGGTTTGAATTGTAGTAGGCGGTCTGATGGGTATCCAGTCCCACCAAAATGTTCACTTTCGTTAGAAACTGCTTGGACATTCGAAATGCTGCCATCTTCACTTAACTCCACGACAATGAAGTATGGCGCTCTTCCGAAGTGTTCCGAAAGCCTAGCATCAAGCCCGTTTCCATCTTCGGCTGGAATAATTATTTTCTCCCTCACCCTTTCACCTCCTTCTTTTCTAGATTCATGTAACAATTTTTCAAGCTTTTTTCGCTTTAACCTCTCAAGTTCTTCAGAGTTTTCTACGGCTCCCACTGCCTATGCCTCCAACCGCGTCCTCTACCAGTACCCACTCCAAAATGCCCTTCAATAGTTGGAGCGCCAACCCCTTTCAGTTCCCCTTTCTTGTATTTTTCAATGACCTCTCTGACAGTTCCATAAGCACCAGTTATAATCTGTATCCCCGCAGCCGAAAGAGCTTGAAAAGCGTTAGGTCCAACATTTCCAGTTATGAGCACCTTCGCTCCTTTATTCACTATGGTTTGAGTTGCTTGTATTCCAGCGCCACCCATAGCGCCAGAAGCCGTATTTGGGATTGCCTCGAATTGCATTGTTTCGGGATCTACGATGAGAAAGTATTGGCATCTGCCAAACCTTGGATCTACAGGTGCATCTAAACTATTTGCGGTTGCGGATAAGCAAATTTTCATTTAATTGCCTCCTTTAACAATTATTTCAGATTGCTGCTTATATTCTAAAAAGTGATTAATTTTCTCTACAATTTCTAGAAAAGCCTTAGATGCCGGTGAGTCTGCATGTCGAACTATGAAGGGAATACCATTATCTGCATCTTCACAGATTTTCTGGTCAATTGGTATATTCCCAAGGAATGATATTGACAGTTCATTGGCTATTTTTGTTCCTCCGCCAGATTGAAATATGTCAATTTTTGCTCCGCAGTTGGGACAGATGAACCCACTCATATTTTCGATTATGCCTATAATTGGCATTCCCAATCTTCTTGCAAATGTGACAGACTTCCTGACGACGATTTGCGAAACTTCTGATGGAATTGTAACTATAACCACGCCATCCATTTCTGGCAAGAGCTGTGCAACACTTAATGGTTCATCTCCAGTTCCGGGCGGCAGGTCAATAAGCAAAATGTCAAGTTCGCCCCAAATAATGTCTGAAAGGAACTGACGGATCGCCGTCATCTTCAAGGGTCCACGCCAAATGACAGGAGTGTTTTCATCCGGCAACAGAAAATCCATGGAGACTACCTTGATTCCTAAAGGGCCAGATGCTGGAAAAATTCCTGGCGGTCCCGCTTGAAGATTCTGCCCAGTTAACCCTAACATTTTGGGCACACTGGGTCCATGGATATCTGCGTCCAAAATACCCAATTTATTTGCATGTCCCTGCATGGCAAAGGCTACGGCAAGATTTACTGTCACTGTACTTTTACCAACACCACCCTTACCGCTTATAACAGCGATTTTGTGTTTAACCTTGCTCATCCTAGCCATAAGTCTTTCCGCTTGTTCCTGAATCTGTTTTCTCTTTTCGTCAATCTCCTCAGTTTTTTCATTCATACTGCTTACCACTGATTTGGAGAAAGTTTATTGCATAAACTATATTAATACTTTATGTTTAAAAAATAAACAGAGGATCAAGCCTTGGATGAGATTGATAGAAAAATAATTTCCCAACTTCAAATGGATGGTAGATCTACCCTAGAAGAGTTGGCCAAGAATGTTGGTTTCACAAGCATGGGAGTAAAGAAAAGGCTTCAAAGGCTTATCCAACAAAATGCAATAAAAGTGACCACTGTGATGAATCCTTTCTTTTTCAAACTCTGCCCTGCTGTTGTCCTTTTAGAAATGGAAAGCGCAGAAGCGATACAAAAACTTCTTGAACGTTTCAAAGACTGCCCAAGAGTAATCAACATATTTAAAACAATAGGAGGCTACAACTTAATAGCCCTAGTTGTAGCAGAAAACCAAGACACCCTAGAGAGTATATCCATAGAAAAATGCTCATTAAGAAGCAGTGCGGGCATACGTAGATCGGAATTCTACCCCATAGGCGAAATCTACTTTTCACCATTCCTTCCAGTGAGAGAGTACCTAACCCACAAAGAAAAGGAGACAGCACCATGCAATGTAGACTGCAAACCATGCACACGCTACATAAACAATAAATGCGTAGGATGCCCAACAACAAGATATTATAAAGGAACATTATAAGTTTTCAGGCCGGGACGAGTATATGTTAAATTAAACATTATTAGTAGAAGTTCATAGTATTTCCGTTATTGCTTCTTGAAGATCAGTACCAGTTATTTTTCTATTTTGGTGTGTTTTTATTTCTGACAATTTGACTGTGTCTCTAATTTATTTTGAGATGGAAAAAGTTTTCAGTGGATGTTGTATTGTCTATCGGATGTGGTTCAGATATCCAACAGACAAAGCTCTAGACTGAATTGAGGGGCAGTTTGAGCATAAAATACAGGGTTCCTTCAGCTAAACCATTAATGGGCTGATGACGTATCCCTTGCAGATGCTCCAGAGCCATATGGAGTTGATGCTGAAATAGAGTGCACCTGAGCGCTTATGGGGCTGGCAACAGTCGCAAGATATGAAAACTACAAATCTCAAGAGACGGCTCTTCTCAAAAGAATTAGGGCTTAGCTGAAGTCAGAGGGGAGGGGACTCACTGTGCGATCCTCTTCATCATGTATGGGGATGATGGAAGCCTCCTGTACCCCCTCTTCCTGTAATAGCCTCTCACACCCACCCCTGGAAGCACTACGATTCTTTTGAGCCCGAACCGATCCCTCGCTATCTCCTCAGCCTTGCTCAGGAGGGTTGCCCCAAGACCGTGGTGCTGGTACGCTTCCCTGCTTTTCTCCCCCACCGGGATCTGGGGACCATATATATGGAGCTCTCTGATAACCCCTGCGCCTATGACCTCTGGTCTGTGCGCCCTCTCCGAAGGTACCCTCAGCCTGAGAAAGCCAACCAAAAAGTCTTGGTCTTCAAGGGAAATGAAGAGCTCAATGCCCCCGCCCGCCGCGTACTCCTCGACCTTGATTTCGGGCCTCAGGTTTGAGACGTCTTCTCCCCTCACTCTCGCTAGACCGACCTCCCTGCACCTGATGCACCTGCACCTGATCCCTAACATCCTAAGCCTCGCATCTACTATCTCCCTGAGGTTGCTCTTTGTGACGCCGTCTCTTATTATGTGGGCGGGCACATCCCTCTGAATTCTGGCGACCCTGACCCACTTCGGGAAGTTTTTGTGCGCCTCAACAAGCAGGTCAACTGCCTCATCATTGCCCAAAGCCCTGTACCTACCAGCCAGCCACTCCGCGTAGAGCTCAGTCCCCTCTATAACCAGGGTGGGATAGATCTTCAGGTAGTCAGGTCTGAAGTCCTCATCAGAGAATATCCTGCGCAGGTCTTCCAAGTCCTTCTCCCTCGTGTTGCCCGGCAACCCTGGCATCATGTGGTACCCTACCTTGAGACCGCTGTCCCTTAGTATCCTGGTCGCCTCCTTCACATCTTTCACAGTGCAGCCCCGGTTCACCCTCATGAGTGTCTCGTCATCGAGGGTTTGAACGCCGATCTCCACGAGGGTCGCCCCAAGGCTTATCATCCTGTCAGCGTGATGCTCCTTGGCCCAGTCAGGCCTCGTCTCCATAGTTATGCCTATGCACCTGACCCTGCTACTCTCGTTCCTTAACTGTGCCTCCTCGAGGGATCTCCACCTGTAAGGCTTGAATTCGGGGTAATCGTTCATCGCCTCTAAACACCTTGTAACGAACCACTCCTGATAGTCGAGGTCTGTGGCCGGGAAGGTTCCTCCCATTATGATGAGCTGGATCTTGGATGGCCTGTGGCCTAACATGGAATACTGGGTTAATCGATACATCACCTGCCTGTAAGGGTCGAAGTTGCTCTGAATTCCCCTCATCAATGCAGGCTCCTTCCCCAGATAACTCTGGGGGGTACCATAGTCCACCCCGCCCGGGCAATAAGAGCAGGGGCGGTCCTTGGGGCACCTAGATGGTTTTGTCATGACGGCGACCGTATATATCCCAGAAGCCGATCTCACCTTCTTCCCAACAAGCAGGTTGACTATTCCGGTTTTCATCTCATCCTCTTTTAGGTATCTCAAGATCTCGTAGTCCTTCAGGACCTTCTCCAAACCCTCCTCTTCTGACACCTTGTGCTTGATCTTGTTGAGCTCCATGCGGTCGGGCATGCTACTCATCAGGATCTCTATGATCCTTCTTGCCGCCCTTTCCTCCTTTGAGTGGGTCGTGGAGGGTGGCGCCATACTCAGACCTTCCGTGCCAAAACCACACAGTTCTCGGCAAATATTCTTGAGGAGACTTTCTCCCCATATGCTTTCTCTACGCAAAAGCCAGCATCCTTGGCCAGAGTCCTTAGCCCCCTGACCGTGAAGAGGTGGTAGAACCGCTTCTTATTTCCCCAGGGGACGTAGAGGTCGCCGAATTCCCTGCCCTTGAGCCAGTTCATTATCATGGCTGGCAGACGCCTCAAAAACCTGAGCTGGATGAGCGCCCACGCGGTTACCAAAACAGCACCATCCTGCTTCAAGACCCTTTTTACTTCTTGCATGGCCCTCAACCTGGCAAGACTTCCCGGTATGTGGTGAATGGTGGCGACGAAGATCACCTTATCGAAGGCGGACGGGGAGAAGGGGAGGTGGAGGGCATCGCACCTGACAGGTTGCACTAAACCCCTGCAGCCACCCTTTAGATTGGACACAAGGACCTTCAGCATCTCTGACGATATATCTGCTGCGACGACGAAAGCTGCCCCTCCTTCCACAATGAAACTGGAATTCCTCCCGCTCCCAGCGCCTAGGTCTAATACAATTTCTCCCTCGAAGGGTCCGGCGTCCTCTAGGCTCTTCCAAACTCTTCTCCTAGACCTGGAGAATTCCTCCGCGATGGTGTCAAAGACCTCCATTATCTCCTTTCTTTCGGACTCGGCCATCATTTTGACCTCTTCATGGAAAGTAACCTTTCGGCAATGTCAGCAAAACCCAGACCAAACTCCCTATCCGAGACGAAGTCAGCAGTATCCTTAAGTCTTTGGTCTGCGTTTCCCACTACAGCCTTATAGCCGCAGACGGCGAGCATTTCCAAGTCAGTTATACTGTCCCCTATGCCTGCTACCTCCTCCGGTTTTATTCCCAGAAATTTAAGAGCGCGAATGAGGCCCTTCCCCTTGTCAACGTTCCGGTCGGTGATGTGGTATGCAAAATTACTGTCTATCACCTTTACCCCTTCGAATTTGCTGACGACTTCCTGCACCTTTCCGATGTCTATTGTCCGCCTTATAGCCAAGTCCACGAACCGGAACCTGTTTGACCAAGATTCCACAACACTCTGCCCGTAAATCCTCTTCAGCTCATCCACCACCTGCCTTGCTATGCCCCTTCTTCCGAGTATCCTCATGCTCGCCTTGTACTCGACCACAGCCCCGTTCTCAGAGACCGTTGGTCCTGTGCACCCAATATACCTTGCGAGAGCCTTCAGCACACATAGGGCGTTACCAGAGCAGAGAATGACTGGGATGCCTTCTCTCTCCAGCTCCCTGATGGCAATAATTGCCTCGGGGTAGAGCTCGTCTCTGTAGTTAGTTATGGTCCCATCCACATCAGTCGCTACTGCCCTTATCATCTTCTCCACTTAGCCACAAGATCCGTGGGGTTTAATAAAAATTTGGCTATCGGTAGACAGCTGTTTAGCGAGATTTGTTGAATCGACATGCGTGAAGGGATTGGTCGTAAATGCGTTTTTTGTCAGATAGACCAGCCCCTAAACGGTTTGGGACTCCCCACTCACAAAGTTGAGACATTCTTCTATTGCTTTTTCCAGTTCGTTTGCCCCCAACAATCCTCCAATACGTTTGATCTCCCTTCCCCCACTGAAGAATATAAACGTGAGAGTCACGTAGACCTGGTACTTCTTCGGGCTCTCTTCATTCTCCCTCATATTGAGCTTTGAAAAGACCGCCCGCCCCCCGTACTTTTTTGCGAGCCTGGAGAAGAGGGGCGCCATCTCGGCGCATATGCTGCACCAAGGGTCCCAGAATTCCACCACTGTGAGTTTATCCTGAGATCTTAAGAATTCCTCTAGACCCTTATCATTGCATTCAATGATGCGCCCTGTCATAGATCAAACCCTCTTGACGGAATTTTTTACGCTTATTGATATATTGTGACGGAGATATTAAAGTTAGATGATTTGTTGAGCCCTCCCAATTTCTGGTCATGGGAAGAATCGCTGTGATTTCTCGCTCTTTAGCCGATGTATTTGTGGGTTTTATCCGGCGCCATAAAGCCCGTAGGATGCAAATGACAGGCACTGGACAAACGGGTCTTTGTTTTAAAAAGACTTAAGGGATGCGCCCTCAAACTCGCTAACGGCTTTACGGTAGGTGAGAGCCGGGAGGGGTAAAACTCTGCGCGCTGATGGAATCTTGTGCATAAACCTTCTGGCCTTATCATGGTTGGTGACGATCTGTCATTCTTGCTATTTTTTAAATTTATATCTGGTCTAAACCCCACCAATCATCTGGCATCAAATTTTTTCAATAAAAAACTTTAAAAATGTTGAAAGACAACTCTCTTTAGGTTGAGATTTCAAAGATGCCCCAGCTAAAGGTCCTCGGAGGCGGGAAAGAGGTAGGAAGAGTTTGCCTCCAACTAGATATAAACCAGCACCACTTCCTTCTTGACTGTGGGATCTCTCCAGCCCTCAAAGGTAGGTCTGCTCTCCCGCATTTTAATAACAATATTCAACACTTAGATGCGGTATTTGTGTCCCATGCCCACCTGGACCACACAGGCGCCATACCAAACTTGGTCCGGCAGGGATTCAGGGGAAAGATCTTCATGACCCTCCCCACGCTCGCCCTCCTCAATCTGCTCTGGCAGGACGAACTCTCTTTGATGGAGAGAGAGTGGCCACCCGAAGATAGGCTCTGGTCATCAAAGGACATGCACACCGCCCTGATGAAGCTGGCGGAGCCGACCACCTACCACGAAGTCTTCAAATTAAACAAACTTAAGGTGAACTTCCACAATGCAGGGCACATACTCGGGTCCACGATGACCGAGTTCCTCTACAACGGGTACAGAATAATCTTCTCAGGCGATCTGGGGACCTCCTCAAACCACCTCAGGTACTGGAGAACTGACGACTTGGCATATCCCGACGTGCTCATATGCGAAGGGACGTATGGCGGCAAGAACAGGAAGGGCAGGGAAGAGATTGCCAGGGAGTTTGTGGACTCCATAAGGGCGGCGCTGGAGCGGGGCGGGAAGGTCCTTCTTCCTATATTCGCCGTAGGCAAAACCCAAGAACTCCTAAAGATCCTTAAGGATAACTGGAGCAAACTGCCCAATGTGGACATATATCTGGAGGGGATGTCGATAGAGACTCTCCGTGTCTACGAACAGTTCCTAATATACATGGACGACAGGGTCAGGAGAGGTTACCTGTTCAACAACATAAACCCATTCAGGTGGGAGGCACTAAAGACCTTCAAATCACTCTCGGAGAGGAGACGCCTCCACCTGAGGGACGGTCCTTGCATAATAATGGCTCCCTCAGGCATGCTCAGAGGGGGGTGGAGCGTATGGCACATGATCAGGCTGGCATCGTCTGAGAAGAACCTCATAGGGATACTCGGCCATATGGAAAAAGGCACAGTGGGCTATGACCTAGTAAACAATGTGAGGGAGTTTAGGCTATTCGACATGATAACTAGGAAGGAGGTTGATGTGAAGGTTAAATGCGAGGTTGCAGCCTTTGAAATCTCCGCCCATGCAATGCACAACGAACTTTGTAACTACATATCCAGGGTCAAGCCAGAGAAGTTGATACTTGTCCATGGAGAAGAAGCAAATCTTTTGAGCCTGGCGGAGTCGGTTAAACAGTACACGGGAGAAATAATAATACCATCAAATGGGGACAAGATCGATCTTCAGGCTAAATGTACCTCAGATGAGGCTGAAAAGAGTGTAGAGATCCCAATATCAGAAGATCTTGCAATCCTGCTCCCGGCATCAACCAAAGTGAAGGTCAGACTCAACGGGAAAATAAAATACGCGAAGAGTGAAGATCTAAAGTCCCTAGCAAGGAACGCTTCTTAGCCGTGGAAATATTCGGTCCCGATCTTTTTACTCTCAAGCCCGGGCACCCCGCAGGCGTCTGCCCTGCATTGCCGACAGAGCCTGAACTGAGGAATGTACCTTTCTGCGATGCCCCTCGCCATCTCAAGCTCTGTGCATGTGGGCCCCCTCAGATCTTTAAAACGGTGCATCGGTATAAGGGGTATTATATTCATCAAACTTGCCCCCCTTTTGGCTGCCTCCTCGGCGATCTTTGGTATCTCTTCCATGTTCAGGTCCGGTATGAGTACTGTGTTCACCTTAACCACTATGCCTCTTTTGACAAGGGCTTCGATGCCCCTCAGCTGCTTCCCGATCAGGAGTTCTGCAGCCTCTTCCCCTCGTAAGATCCTGCCATTGTACTTGACCCATTCGTAGATCTTGGACCCAACCTTTGGGTCTATGGCATTTATCGTTATGGTCACGGTCCTCACATTCAGGGCTTCGAGCTCGGCTGCCTTATCCTCTACCAAAAGTCCGTTGGTTGAGAGGCAAGTGATCAGGTCTGGCCACCGTTCCCTAACGATCGACAATGCCTCAAAGGTTGACTGATTCTCAAGGCTCTCCCCTGGTCCTGCTATTCCCACAACCTTAAGGTTCGGAACGCTCTTTATTTCGGCCTCCAGCCTCTTGATGGCCCCCTCAGCGCTCAGTATGCATGCCGAGACCCCTGGTCTGTTCTCACATTTGTTTATCCTCTTGACGCAGTAGTTACACTGGATATTGCATCTTGGCGCCACAGGCAGGTGGATCCTCGCGACCTTATAGTGGGCTTTGACCCCAAAGCACGGGTGTGCTGCTGTCAGGTGTGCAAATTTTGAGCCTATGCCCGCCCATTTGGGGTTTTGCGCCAAAGTGACCACATTATATATTTTATAACCAAGTTATATAAGCTTTTAACCGGTCCACTTGGTGTAGGCCTCTGCAAGCCTCTTGAGGGCTCCAGCGAAGTCCCTGCTTAGTATGTACTTGGACTCAGAAGGACGGTACTCCAAGATCCCAAGTGGTACGAGGTAGTTCTTTATCACAGCGTATGCGGCGCTCCTCCTCCTCGGCATCAGCCTCTCGTTGATATAGTTGGACATCTCGCTTGTGGTCACCCATCTGACCTTCCCGCGGTTCTCCTGGTCACTTTTTGACTTTATCCATTCGAGTAGGACCGTCGCAATCTCTCTGTAAGATTCGGCGCTTGTGAATATGACGTTCATGATGTCTTTCAGACCCATGCTGCTCGACACTGCGCCAGCTTCAAAGAACATCCTACCCATCCTCTTTTTCTTTTTGGTCACAATTCTTCTTGGCAATTTGGTATTAACCCCTCAATTGCACCCTATTGAATGCCATATTGAACGTTCTAGTTTTTAATTGTATGCCCTGATTGAGGTGCCAACAGAGAAGCAGATCGTTGCGAATTGCCTCTTCGGAATAGGGCCCCCACAAAAAAAGAGGGGCGCCCTTGAGGTGGCATTTTTCACGGCATCTAATGCCGTCTCAACCCCGGGTTTGCTGATGGCTTTATGAGCCAGGTTTGCCTTTATAGAAGAGGGCGGCAACCCATAAACCAGAAACTTTTTGAATTAGGGGAACAAATGAATAAAATAAGAGGGCTGGTTTTGACAAGAACCTCTCCCCTTCGCAGAAGAGAGTCCCTGACAAGGCTTGAGGTAGACAAAGCCATATTCTCCGCATCCGAGAAGATTTCAGACCTGATATACGCATCAGCCTTCCCTGCCCACTCCATGGAAGGATACATCGACCTTTGGGAGCTTGAAAGTGTGGTGGGCACCATATTGACTGAGACTGTCAATGAGCTTACCACCGTGGATCCAGCCGCTGGAGAGGAATTCTCCTTCGAGGTGAAGAACAGGCCCAGCCTAATTGACGATATGGTGACTCTCATCCTAGAGTGTGTCAAGGACGCCTTCGGATCCTCGATCGAGATAGAATATCCGACCCCAAGAATAATTTTCCTCAAATCGTTATGGAGCAGGTCCAAGAGTTTTATCAGGAGAGAGTTCCGCCTCACCATATATGAAATGCTGACCGGTCTGATCAGGAAATGACTGAGGGGGAAGGCATTGTTAGAGAACCCCGCCCTAGAGGACGGGGTGCCCCAGGTGAACCTAGATGGATGAACTGTTCTTCCCTAAGAGGATTTGCATAGTTGGTGCCTCGCGGGATCCGCTTGCCTTGGGTCACATAATTTTGAAGAATGTCCTAAGCGGGGGTTTTTCTGGGGATGTCTACCCAGTAAACCCAAAATGTGAGAGCCTCCTTGGACTGAAGTGTTACAGGTCTGTCAGAGAGCTCCCTGCCGTTCCCGATCTCGCAATAGTGTCAGTCCCCGCTGTCACGGTGCCATCTGTCGTAGGAGAGTGCGGGGAGAAGGGCATCCCCTATGCCGTAATTATAACCGCCGGCTTCAAGGAGACTGGCGAGAGGGGGATGGAGCTGGAGAGGGAGGTTTTGAAGGTCGCGAAAGAGAAAGGTGTGCGGATAATTGGTCCAAACTGTATGGGCCTGTACAACTCCTTCAATAACTTGACGGCAACCTTCACGTTGATGGTCCCCAAACAGGGCGATATATCATTCATTTCCCAGAGCGGGGCTGTTGGGACCACGATGCTCGCATGGGCAAAGAAGGCAGGCATAGGGTTCAGCAAATTCATAAGCATTGGCAACGAGTCCGATATCTCCCTGCCTGAACTCTTATCTTATCTCTCCAATGATCCAACGACAAGGGTTATAACGGTCTACATGGAGTCCGTGAAGGACGGGAGAACTTTTTTAGATGCCCTCCGTAGGGTGGCTTCAAACAAACCCACGATAATACTAAAGGTCGGCTCTACACCGTCAGGAGCTAAGGCAGCGGCATCCCACACCGGAGCCATAGCCGTCGAGTCTTCGATTCTGGAAGGGATCTTCCGGCAGTTCTCCGTCGTCCAGGCGAAGGATACCGAAGAGCTGTTCGAGCTGGCATATGCCTTTTCATCCCTGCCTCTCCCGGCTGGAAGGTCTGCAGCGGTAGTTTCCTCAGGCGGGGGGTGGGCGATTGAGTGCGCAGATGCCCTAGAGAGTTCGGGGATCCACCTGAAACCATTATCCGAATCCCTGATGAGAGAGCTGGATGGTTTGCTGCCCCCATACTGGTCGAGGAGAAACCCACTAGATATGGTGGCGTCCATAAATTCTGAGGCTTACTACCGAGCCGTCAGGTTATTGGTGGAGAGCGACTTTGACATGGTCTTCCTCATTGGGTACGGAGTCTTGGGATCGATAGCCATACCTGCGGCGGTGGACAAGGACGTGGAGTATGCTAAGAAGATATCTGAATTGGTTCGCATTTTTGGAAAACCGATCTTTGTGGTGGACGTCCTCGGGGAGGAGCTCAGTGAGTGCGCAAGGACATTTAGGCGGCACAATCTGCCGGTGTTCAGAACTGTCAAATCTGCCGTCAGGGTTGCGTCAGAAATGGTTAGGTACAGCGCCCGCCTCAGAAGATTTTCCTTCAGTTAGCCAGCTCAACGCATCAAAGGCTCAGCTTGACATCCTCCTTGACCACGTTCAGGGCTATGCTCGTTACTGACCTCTTGACGTGGGGCATCCTGAGCACGTCCTTTATGAATTTATTCAGCTCTGCCCTCCCCCTGAACTTTGCAATTATGACTATGTCAAAGTCGCCCGTTATGTCGTAAACAGCTATAACTGGGGGCGATCTAGCTAATGCTTTCTCCACATCAACTATGTGCGCTCCCTCGACCTGCATGAGTATTATGGCTGTGAGTTCGAACCCCAACTTCTCTGGGTCCAAGATCGTGGAGAAACTTTTTATTATGCCCTCGCTCGTTAGCCTCTTGACCCTGTTATGCACAGTCCCCACCGATAAACCGAGTTTATTTGCGATTTCCCTGTAACTGGTCCTAGAGTCCTCTTGGAGCAACCTCAGTATCTCTATATCTGTGTTGTCGAGATTCATGTTTTATTCACCTTTACTTAATCTACACTCATTTTGTACAAAATGTAGAAGAAGATGTATTTTTAAATTTTCACAACATTATGGTAGCTAGGTAGTTTTTGTGTAAACTGCGATGTGGTGTAATGAACACAGTGAAAGGTGCAAGCTGATTGTCCTCATAGCAGTGGGGAAAACCTCCGATTTGAAAATGGTCTGTGAGTCGCCACTCCTTGATGGTTAGCAGCAGCCCCAAATTAACATATGTGAGAACATATATCCCTAAAAGCGGTTGAAACTCTGCCTAAGCCTCTAAATGTCTGCGCGATTCACGCAATTACAGGCTTTCCTTGACTGCGATCCAGAGCGGACCCTTCTTGACCACATACCCCTCTTCTTCCAGATACTTTAGGTAGGACAGTGTCTGCCTGATCGGTATTATGTTTCTGATGAAGCTCTCCTCTGGCACCCCACCATAAATGGAACTCACAATGTCCCTCAATTTCATGCCCCCCCTCACGGTTCTGAGGATTTCCTCAAGCCTGTTAACAAAGTGGGCCTCCAGCGACTCAATGTCAGCGACCGACAGGGGCGTCTTCCTGTGACCTGCAAATATGTTTTTGAAGCCCTTCAGTTTCTGGAGCGAGTTTATCTCCTTCCTGAAATCACCAATGATGGTGCTTCCCTCTATTGCCACATCCCCCGAAAATATGGACTCTCCAAAGGTGTAACCCACGCTGCCCGGAGTATGCCCCGGGAGGTTCAGCGACCTTAAGGTAATTCCTTCCAGGTCTAACTCCAGCTCCCTGAAGGGCTTAAACGCGTCTGGACCGTGTATCATCTCTATGGCGATCAGCATCTTACTCCTAGTTTTTTCCAATTCTTGAGGTTCGTAACCCCCCTCAACCGCAAATTCATAAACCTCGTCATACCATGAGATCGCCTTTGTGTAGTCTTTCAATGCGACCGCGTCAAGTTCATGTACCAGGATTTCTGCTCCAGTCTCCCTCTGAAGGTAACCTGCCAGGCCAAAATGATCCAAGTGTCCATGCGTCACCAGGATGTAGTCTATGTTCAGACAATTCACTTCCTTCAGCGTCTTTCTAATGTACGTTCTATTATCTGCGCTGTCTAGACCCGCGTCTATGAGAATGGTAAGTCCGCGTTTCAGTAGGTATGAGTGGGTGCCATCTCCCCTCCCCCAGTCCTTCGGGAAGGGGACCGTGATGGGTATTATCATGGTTATCACCTTGGGCAATGGCTGCCTCAGAACCATTGACTAGCACAATATAAGTAATATGATCTGGCTATTGAAGTTTACCGAATGAGAAAACAAAAAGCAAAAAGCCTATATATCTCGTATTGAATTATATCGCACAGAAATATATTCGGAGGGGGGGTTTATGAGCCTTATCAACGACCTTGGCGAGGTAGACTCGAAGGTAATACAATTCTTGGCATCAAGCTCTGACACGAGTTTTAGCTTCCAAGGATTAAAACGCAGCCTCAAGGTTCACCAAGAGAAGCTTGCAAGGAGCCTAAACCGGCTTCACTCCATGGGGCTTATTGAGAAGAGCGGGGACGGATACCTCATCAGTAGGAAGGGGATGCGCATCATAGGCAGAGACGGGGAGCAGTGCCAGAAGATGGTCATCGGCCAGCTTTATTTGCCGAGCGGACTGACCGCGGAATCCGCGGCAGGGATGCTCAGGGGAAGATGGTTTGGATGTGCCCGTTGGCTGGGGAGCTCGATGACTGAGGAGGGCTTTGACTTGAAGTGGGTGACCGATGATGGGGAGATACAACTTTTAGTATCGATAAGGCGGGATATGCTTGAGGTCTCGGTCTCCTCGTTCCCCCCCGGTGAGGAGGAGAGGGCCCGTGAGGTTGCCCTGAAGCTTTACGAGAAGATCATCAGAGCACTCCATAGGAACAGGCGCCATTATGCCTCTTCTTAGAACCTCGAACTTGACCATGTGTGACAAAAGCTGGTCAATAATAGACCTTCAAGACATCAGATACACGGTGCAACAGATGACCACAGTTGTTGGATTGAAATGTGTTGATGGTGTAGTTCTAGCCTCCGACAGGAGGGCGAGTAAGGGGGGCATGATAGGCTCGAAGAGCGTCAGGAAGATTTACGCTTTGGACGAGAACAAAGCTGTCGCCATAGCCGGACAACTTTCAGATGCGAACTACCTGATAAATTTGGTAAAGGCTGAGGCAAAGCTGATAGAGTTGAAGAGGGGGTTTCAGCTAACTGTCAAAGAGGCTGCGAAGCTCCTCTCCAACATCATGTATTCTGGGATGAGAAGCTATGCCCCTTACGTGACGGAGATACTGGTAGCAGGAATTGATGAGACTGGGCCACGGCTCTTCGAGGCAGATGTTAGTGGGGCAATAACCGATGAAGACTTCACTGCGACTGGTTCTGGCTCACCAATGGCCTTCGGTCTTTTGGAGGGAAGCTACAGGCAGGGGATAAAAGTCTCTGATGGAGCGAGTGTGGCTGCAAGGGCCGTCAAGGCAGCAATGGAGAGGGATCCTGGCTCTGGCAACGGGATTCAAGTCTTGAAGATAACAAAAGAAGGCATGGAGTGGGTGGACATAGGAGGTAATGGTCAATGATGCCAAAGGAGTTCGGGTATGATAGACCCTTCACGTTGTACACCCCAGATGGCCGACTGATACAGGTAGAATACGCAGCAGAGGCCGTGAGGCACGGCTCTCCGGTGGTCGGGATTAGAGGCAAGGACTTCTCATTGATGGTGGCCCGCATGAAGGACACTGATCCGCTCATAGACCCTGTGGAAAAAATACACATTGTTGACGAAAACATTGGCATAGCCGGTGCCGGATACACAGGCGACATCGATCTGCTGATAGACGAGGCGCGCCTTGAGGCGCAGAGACACAGGGTGATCTTCGAGGATCCTATCGACGTGAGGTCGATAGTCAACCACATAACCCAATTTATGTACCAGTTCACGCGGTACAGCGGAGTCCGCCCGTTGGGTGCTGCCCTCATAGTGGTGGGAAGCGACCGGACAGGAAGCCACCTCTACCAGGTCGACCCGATGGGGCTCATGATAAGCGGAAAGGCGATGGCCATTGGAATGAACTGCGAAAATGCAACAGGAATACTCAGAGAAGAATATCGCGACGACCTCAATATGGAGGAGGCAATCAAGCTTGCAGTCAAGGCGCTGTATAAGGCTGATGAGAGCGGAGCCCCTGTCGAAGTGGGAATCGCCACAGAGTCTCGATTCATGAAGACAAACTTAGAAAATGCACTGAAAAGGGCAAAGGAGATTCAAGATAAAATAAAAAAAGATAAAAAAGAAAATAGTTAAATTTTCATTTCCCCTATCGCTCATTTTTCTATTTTTTGCCTTATCGAGTCTACTGTAGGATGTTCAAACATTACAGTGGTCAGCGTCTGTCTCAGATTCTATTTTTATACCCTCAGGAGGCTTGATCCCCTTCTTCTTCATGTAATCGAGTATCGCTGCTTTGAGACCATCTGCCGCCAGATTGGAGCAGTGCATTTTGATGGGTGGCAAGCCGCCAAGGGCATCGGCAACGTCCTGCCTGGTGATTTTAAGAGCCTCCTCGATGGTTTTTCCCTTCGCAAGCTCGGTGATCATGCTGCTTGTGGCTATGGCGGCGCCGCAACCGAAGGTCTTAAACTTAATGTCCTCTATCCTGTCGTCCTTGACCTTTATGTAAATCCACATGAGATCGCCGCAATTATGCAGAGCCAGAGATGGAGTCAGATAGGAATGGGCATCCTTGACTTCAAGGTTGTACACTAGCCCACTATAATTAATTTTCTCAACGCTGGTTATTGGCGTAAACAACACGTTATCTTCTATCCATGCCTCACTCCTTGATTTTTTCCTCAGATTTAGATCAACAGATAAAATGGATGAAAGTTTCATGAGAGACGGAGTGTGGAGAACGAAAATCCTATATGCCTTCCTGTGCCGGGTCCCTTCAGACGCTCTTTCTTGTTCTTCGTAAACCGAAGGGATTATTCCTTGTCTAAGCAAAAGTATCTTTATCTGATGCGCGAGCTCCTCTGAGATAGTAGAATATGACGCCCTAGGCCTTTTTAAATCTAGATAGCCTCCGCCGTACCATAGCCCCTTAATCAACTCCGCCTGTTTTTCTAGGGGAAGATACATCATAAACTCAGGTATATGCTTCTCGTTGACTTTACCAAATAGTTTCCGCAAAAATCTCGCAACGTGTACACTGTAGATTAAAACTTTTATGGCTTTCTTTTTTTGAATCCTTTCTATTTTTGGTTCGATGCCAAATATTTTTCTAACAAGCTGACAAACATCCACTACTTTGTCCTCTTCATTTATGTTGAAAGTTAATTCGGCGTAAGTTTTGGATCTTTCCATTCTCGTGCGTCCTTCGGCTAGGAAGTAACCCGCAAAGCGCATAAAGTCCCCATCAACGCTGATCCTTGGAGGTATTTCGAAACTCTTAAAATCATGCTTGGATTTTTCAACATTTGTTTCTATTTCTTTAACATCGAGAATCTTGTTGGGTATCGGGTACGCTACAATGTCCCCCTTATTAAGTTCATAGGCATGCAACCACGCAAGGTTTTTGATCAGTTCTTTCTTCCCTTTTGTGTATCTGTATTTGTCCCTTTTAGGCACCTCAAAACCAAACACCATATGGTCTGGTGTGAGAGTTGTAGTCCCAAGCCGAGTCTTAATTTTTAATATAGTGCCAGTGTATCTCCTGTTGAAAATTCGATCTATCTTATGAAAATCTCCATCGTGGGAGAGGACCATGTCCGAATTCTTCAGATTGCCAATTTGGTGGATGGAATTTCTTACTATGATGCTTGTGTCTGGAGGCACACACACCGGGTTGCCAACTTTCCCTATACCATCGGCGTCTTTTATCTCGCCTACGTTCCTTGGATTCCTAAAGTGATCCATCACCTTCTGACTATACATCATCTCACCTCCTCTGGTGTTAGGGGAGACATCTCTCTAAGACCCTTCACAATCCTAGGCAAAACTTCAAGGACCTTGTCCACATCCTCGTCCTTACTGAACCTACCTAGGCTCATCAGCAGGGATCCTTGAGCCTCAACGTGGGGGATTCCCATGGCGATTAGAACGTGCGAAGGCTCTAAGGTCTTTGAAGAACAGGCCGATCCGCTTGACACCGCTATCCCCTCCATGTCAAGGGATAGAACTAGGGACTCCCCCTCCACAAAGCTGAACCTCACGTTGACGTTGTGTGGCAGTCTGCGCGTTGGGTGTCCGTTCAGGAATGAGTGGGGTATGCTTTTCAAGATTCCATCGATCAAACGGTCCCGCATCTTAGAAAGTCTGCTTGCATCCGATCCCATCTCGGCCATTGCCAGCTCGGCAGCCTTGGCCATACCTACTGCGCCTGGGACGTTCTCGGTGCCAGATCTTAGACCGCCCTCCTGTCCTCCGCCGATGATCAGTGGCTCGATCCGCGTCCCCCTTTTAATGTAGAGGGCGCCTATACCATAGGGTCCATACATGTCCCAAGAGGATATTGTCATCAGATCAATGCCGTCCTCAAGTACGTCGACCGGTATCTTTCCGACCGCTGCCGTGGCATCGGTGTGCAGGTATGCATTTTTGGAGTGGACGATTTCGGAGATCTCTTTGATTTGTTGGATCGTCCCAACCTCGTTGTTCGCATAGCCAATGGTCACCAGAATAGTCCTCTCATTGATCGCATTCTTGAGCGCTTCCAAGTCCACCAAACCATAACCATCAACAGGAACATAGGTCACCTCGAACCCAAACTTCATCAAATACTTCAATGTATTGAGTACTGAGATGTGCTCAATCTTTGTGGCGACTATGTGGTTCCCTCGGTCCTTGTTCCTGAAGGCCACCCCCCTGAGGGCCATGTTGTTAGATTCGGTAGCACCGGAGGTGAAGACGATCTCCGAGGGCCTATCCGCGTTTATCAGGCGTGCTACGCTTGCCCTCGCCTCCTCTAGCGCACCCTTCATCTTTAGACCAGAAGTGTGGGGCGACGAGGGGTTGCCAAAGTAGTCCTTCATGTAAGGAATCATCGCCTCGATTACCCTAGGGTCAGTCCTGGAGGCGGAGGCGTAGTCCATATATATTATGCTCTCTGAGGTCGACATGTGCATCCACCCTAAAAGCAGAGAGTTGCGTCTGCGTCCAGCACCAGATCGTTAACTGTGGCTGCGCCCGCGACTGTCGCATAGCTCACGAGGCCTGTCCTAGGCATGTTCAGCAGCTCGCAGCTTTGGGCGCATGCATAAAGCTTTACACCCGCCTTGACAGCCTGATCCATGACTTCCTTCAGGGCGGGGAAGTTTCCTATCTTAATGCCCTCTGCAACGCCCTGTTTCAGAGCTGTGATTCCCTTTATCATGAAGAATATGGATGCCTCCACGCCCATGGCCCTGGCGGTCATTGCAAGGATGAATGGAGCGTATAGTCTCCGGCGTATCCACCCCAGAGGTCTGTATATAAAGTATCCTTTTCGCTTTCTTGTTACTTTCATCCAAATTATTTCTATCCAGATCTTTTCTATTCATTCCCACCAACCTTCCATTTTTCTCTTAGATTGCTGCATCAATACTTCGGCCCCTTTCATACATCAGATTTATTCATCCCGACTTTTTTATGGAGACTGAGATAGTTTCGTCCTCCCTCTTTACATCGATGACCTCATGGCCGGCCCTCTTAGCCCATCTCTTCAGATCCTCCTCGGCGGCGGGATCGTCAGCAGTGACAACTATCACATCTCCGACACTCGCCTTCTCCATCTCCTCCCTTGTCCTGAGAACGGGCATGGGGCAGTAAAGTCCTCGGAGGTCCAGCTCTATACGCATAAGTCTCCCAATACTCTATAGTATAACCCAGTTATATATGTATTTCTAATTGAGGTAAAAGGATTTTTGGGCCTTCATGGATTAATGTTAAGCGGTGGAAGTTGGTGATAGATGTACACGCTCACCTCACAGACGAGACCTATAGCGATCTTCCTGAAGTGCTAAAGAGGGCAAGGGAGGCGGGCCTCGAACATATAATAATCTCAATAACGGACCCGTCTGAGATCGTGAAGGCGAGGGAGATCTTGGAAATGGTACCCGGCTTCGTCTCGTTGACCATCGGGCTTGACCCTATGGCGCTTTCAGAGGAGAAGTACCTCGTGTTTGAGTCCTTGGTGGAGTGTGAGCGCGCTGTAGGGATAGGGGAGGTCGGTATTGACCACTTCTACGCGAGGGATCACAATGTGCGTGAACTTCAAGAAAAATTCTTCAGAAGGAGCATTAGGCTTGCCATGAGAAAGGGGTTGCCCTTAGTCGTACATTCAAGGAGTGCCGGCCATGTTGCGTTAAGGGTTTTGTACTCAGAGGGTGCCGAGAGAGTACTCATGCATGCGTTCGATGGAAAATCAGGCGACGCTGTAGCTGCCTCAGAGAGGGGGTATTACTTCTCCATACCGACATCAGTGGTCTACTCCCAGCAGAAGCAGAAGCTTGTCAGGAATCTTCCCTTGGAATCTTTGATGCTTGAGACAGACTCTCCTGTGCTCTCCCCAGTGAGGGGGGTAAGGAATGAGCCGGCGAATCTGATCTACGCGCTGAGAAAGGTAGCCGAGATTAAGTGTGTGAAAGAAGAGGAGGTCGAAAGGGTAACGACAGAGAATGCAAGGAAGTTCTTCCGCCTCTGATTTTTAAATGTTCATTTAAAATTTATTGTTTTAGAGAAGGCAAATTTTTATATATTGTGTCAAAAAAAGAGATATTGCTGTCTGGTGGAATTGTATGAAGACATCATTGGTAGTTGCGATTGTTGTTGTCGCAATAGTAGTTGTCGGAGCGGCTTATGCCTACACCTCAATAATCGCACCAGCGCAGAAGTTCAAGGTTGCAGCTGTATACGTTACACCCATAGAGGAAACCTGGAACCAAGTCCTCCACAATGCTCTTATAAAGGCCAAGAACGAGCTAGGAATAGATTACGCGTACTCAGAGAAAGTGTCTGAGTCGGATGTTGAGAGAGTCATCCGCGAATACATAAACGGCGGATACAGGCTGATCATGCCACACAGCTGGGGATTCTGGGAGACCACGGACAGGCTGGCGCCCCAGTTCCCGAACGTTTACTTTGCCCAAGGTTCAGGCCTTTGCAAGAACTTTGGTAAGAACCTTGCACTTTACGACTATTACATCCAGGAGGCGGCGTTCGAGGCAGGAGCCATTGCCGCTAAGATAACAAAGACTAACAAGCTGGGCATAGTCACCGCGTTTCCCGGCGTGGGCGACGTGAACAACCTCCTTAACGGTTTCATAGCCGGGGCGAAGTACGTCAATCCCAATGTAAATGTGACAATCTCCTACATCAACTCATGGTATGACCCCGCAAAGGCAAAGACCGCCGCGAGCGCCCTCATAGCTTCCGGTGTTGATGTTATATACGCTGAACGGTACGGCGTATTTGAGGCGTGCAAAGACCCAAGCGGTAAAGTCCTCGCATATGCGTTTGGAAACATCGTTGACCAAAACAGCCTTGCACCGGATGTCGTGGTGGGCAGCGTGACTTGGGATCTTTACCCGATGGTCAAGACCTTCATTCAGGGCGCACAATCTGGCAACTTCCCTGCCGGCGTATACTACACAACCATGAAGACGGGTGGATCCAAATTCGTCTGGAACAGTGCTTTCGCGCAGAACCTCACGGCGGTAAAGGCATTTGCGGACAACCTAGAGAGTCTCATAATCAACGGGACCATAAAGTGGACTGTGGACGGAAACTTAGTCCCGCTCTCGACGCCCAACTTTGCCGAACCAAAACCATAGGGTGTTCCCCCCTATGCTAACCCCTCTATTTTTTTTGAAGAGATCAAGAGTTGAGGCGACTGGTAATCAGGCAGACCAACCTCCAGGCAGCGAGTTTGCTCTGCACGTAAAAGGGGTGAATAAGACCTATCCAAACGGCGTAGTTGCAAACAGGGACGTGAGCATCTCGATCATGAAGGGCGAGGTCCATGCCATCTTGGGGGAGAACGGGGCTGGCAAGACAACGCTGGTCAAGATCATATCAGGTTGCCTGAGGCCGGATTCCGGGGAGATCTACGTAGACGGCAGGCGAGTGGAGATAGACAGCCCGCTTAAAGCCATCAGCCTCGGGATAGGAATGGTTCACCAGCACTTCACTCTGATACCTTCATTCACAGTTGCCGAGAATATTGCGCTGAGCCTCCCCATGACAGGCAGGCTTAGCCTAGATCAAGTGAAGGAGAGGATTAAGTCTGTCTCCGAGTCCCTTAACCTCAAGATAGACCCAGATGTAAGGATTGAACAGCTGCCGGTGGGCTTGAGGCAGAGGGTTGAGATACTCCGCCTGCTCTGCCAAGATGTCAGGATACTGATCCTTGATGAGCCAACTTCGGTCCTCACGCCAATCGAGGTAGAGGACCTATTCAGGACGATTAGGGAATTGAAGTCGAAGGGAAAGTCGATTATAATCATAACACATAAGGTCAGGGAGGCCCTGGCCATAAGCGACAGGGTGACGATAATGAGGGGGGGCAGGGTCGTGAAGACTCTGATGACTAAAGAGACAAACGAATCAGAACTTGCCTCCCTTGTTGTGGAGGGCTTCTGCCCCTCGCTAAAGATTGAGCACGGGGGTCGAGGGGAGCCCCTGCTCATAGTCAAGGATCTTAGGGTGAGGGGGGACCGGGGTGAGGTCGCGGTAAAGGGTGTCAGCTTCGTACTCCACTCTGGGGAGATCCTGGGGGTGGCTGGGGTTGCAGGCAACGGGCAGAAGGAGCTCGTTGAGGCGATCACCGGGCTCAGGAGGGCGGACTCAGGTACGATTTTGGTGAGGGACTTTGACCTAACGAACAGATCGCCCCGGACCATCATAAAGAAGGGCATAGCCTACATACCCGAAGACAGGATGCGGAGGGGCGTCATCCTCACCATGAGCGTCTCAGAGAACCTGGTCCTGAAGAACTTTGAGGACCCGCCATACAGCAGGAAAATGATAATGGACAAGTTGGCTATGGAGAGGTCTGCCTCAGAGCTGATATCAAAGTTTGGGATAAAGGCGTCAGACCCGTGGATATCGGTCAGCAGCCTCTCTGGCGGAAACATCCAGAAGCTCGTGGTCGCCAGAGAGCTCTCTAACGGGGCCAGCGTACTGGTCGCCGAGCAGCCAACGGCAGGTCTGGATGTCAAGGCGTCCGAAGGAGTCCACCAGAGGATGATGGAGCTGAAGTCAAAAGGGGTTGGCATTCTGCTCGTCTCCGCAGACCTTGACGAGATCCTGAAACTCAGCGACAGGATACTGGTAATCTTCGAGGGAAGGATCGTTGGGGAGTTCTCGCGCGACAACTGTGATATACAGAAGATAGCAAGGCTCATGCTCGGGGCTTCCGCGTAGAGATGACAAACTATGGGACTGGAAGTTAAACGATCCCTGGCTCTATCAAAGGGCACTATCAGGTCGCTTTACAAGGCAGGGATATCCATCGGCTTTGCCCTATTACTCACATCTGTGCTCTTCCTCCTGACGGGGGCAAACCCGTTCCTCGCATTCTACTACATATTCGCTGGGGCATTCGGCAATGTCTCGCTGGCAGCAGAGACCCTCGTCAGGACCACGCCGATACTGCTGGTCTCGCTGGGGCTAGCCATATCCTTCAGGTGCAAGGTCTGGAACATTGGAGCAGAGGGTCAGCTTTACATGGGCGCGATGCTCGGCACAATAACCGCGGTTGCGCTGGGAAACACCCCCCTGACCTTGATAATATCGCTTCTGGTTTCGATTGCAGGCGGGCTAGCTTGGGCATCTGTGCCGGCCTTCATGCGCGCAAAACTCGGCATCAATGAGGTGATAACGACATTCCTGATGAATTACGTCTCAATTTACCTGATCCAGTGGCTACTCGCCTTCCCATTCAGGAGCCCGGACACGCTGTTTCCTGAGTCTGCGCAGATACCACCATCGGCAGTGCTCCCCGTACTCCTCCCGTACACGCGCCTGCACCTCGGCGTCATTATCGCATTATTTGTGGCTCTGCCTTTGGTTCACTTCCTGATGATGCGCACGACCTTTGGGTACAAATTGAAGGCGGTCGGAGAGAACCCCGAGGCGGCAAAGTATGGAGGGATCAATGTTGGTAGGACCATGTTCTTGGCGCTCATCATAAGCGGTGCCTTGGCTGGGCTCGCCGGGTTCGTTGAGGTATCCGGGATCCAGTTCAGGATGAGGCCTTCGCTCTCGCCTGGGTACGGTTATACTGGCATAGTGGTCGCCCTGCTCGGCCAGAACAACCCTGTGGGCGTGGCTTTGGCCTCAATATTCCTCGCCGCCATATTTAACGGCTCCACAACGATGTCCAGGGCACTGGGCCAGCCCCAAGGGGTTGTGGACTTCATTCAAGGCGTGCTGGTGATTTTTGTATTGGCATCTGAGTACATACTCCGTTACCTGGAGAGGAAGGGGGTGTTGAAGGTTTGATGGAGGTGGAGTGGGCACTGATAATTGGGTTCATAGCAGCAGGCATAAGGACCTCCGCCCCACTGATGCTGGCATCTCTGGGAGAGACCATAGTTGAGCGCGGCGGCATCCTGAACCTAGGGATAGAGGGGGCAATGCTGATAGGCGCGTTCACAGGTTTCATGGGGGCCTTCCTGACTGGTAACCTTTGGGTAGGTCTGTTGATGGCGATACTTGGCGGGATCCTGACCGTGCTCACGTTCGGGATACTCGTCGTTAGAATAAACCTTGACCAGGTCGTATCGGGCCTTGCGATAAACCTCTTGGCGGCGGGGCTATGCCTCTACTTCTTCAGACTGGCTTTCTCGCAGGGGGCCTTCCCCTACCTCAGCGAATTGATAGGACCATACCCGATACCGTTACTGAGCCAGATACCAGTAATAGGGGAGGTCCTCTTCAACCAGACCATATTCGTTTACGTGGGAATCGTCTCCGTGCCAATCACTTACTACCTAATATTCAAGACCTCTTACGGGTTGAAGCTTAGGTCTGTGGGCGAGGACCCACTGGTCGCATCATACTTGGGGATCGAAGTGTCAAGGATCAGGTACACCGCCCTTATCCTAGAGGGGATATTCGTTGGCATGGCGGGGGGACTACTCTGCCTCTCCATGTTCAATGTCTTCGACACGAGGATCGTGGCAGCGAGGGGGTTTGTGGCGGTCTCTATTGTGATCCTGGGAAGGTGGAACCCTGTGGGCGCGTTCGCCGGATCCCTTCTCTTCGGATTCACTGAGGCGCTATCCCTCTGGATCGGCACATTCTTAATCGGTCCCGCGTCAGCCTCCATAAGCCAGCTGCTGAGCCTTCTCCCGTATTTGGTGACTCTGATCGCGCTGCTGATAGGCGGGAGGCGGGTTAGAGGACCTGCCGCACTCGGAAGTCCATTCTCGAAAGAGTGAACGAGAATGAATCACTGTTTGACACTCTCCATGGCTGAAGCCAAGAGATTCTTGCACACAGCCCCTTCAGCGCTCAGGGACACATCTATTTCAGCATTCATCCCTCACTGCTCAGGGGCTATCTGCAATGGGTGTTTAAAAGCTACCACCCAGTTAATGCTACCTTTATGGAGGTAGCCTATATTTAATGGTTGTATCTCTTTACTGGAACCCCCGCTCAGTTCGGTCTGGAGCCTTATTCGATAGATATCCGGACCACACCAGAAAAGTACTAGTAATTATAAGAAATATAAATCTAGTGGCGATTCATCCCACGGTTAAAACCGTGGGCTTTCTCGCCAAAAGATCTGTAAAAGACA
>Ga0209225_1000861_pt1 | contig 32236 bp, 66 predicted proteins | sample WasSprMetagenome_FD_184732 | JGI IMG/M metagenome (GOLD analysis project Ga0209225, IMG submission 184732) | Sulfidic aquatic microbial communities from Washburn Spring, Yellowstone National Park, USA - WS (SPAdes) (version 3) | ecosystem: Environmental > Aquatic > Thermal springs > Hot (42-90C)... | reverse complement strand
GTTTTTTGAATTTAGAACTCTACATTACGAAAAACGTACTTTTCATGAAATCGGAAAGAGAAGTACGAAAAAAGTAATGTGTTCCTGAGTAATGAACTATCCATAGAAAAGTTTATAAACCCCCTCCCCCTACTAGTACTAGGGGGTCAAAATGGAAAGCCCTAACTTAAAAAACCCATTAAAAAATGAAGATGTCCAAGGGGCTATGACCTCAGCCCATAGCCCCAATGAGGGATGGGTAAGTGCTGAGGAGATCCTAAATAGGCAAAATTGCCTAGGTGATTGCTGATGTGTCAAACAAAACAACTTATAACAAAGCTTAGTAAGCTTAAAACTAACAGTCAAATAATCAGCCAGCTTCTTCAGGCTGGCTGGCTAGTCCGCCCTGTAGCGCCTAGTGGAGGATGCTACGGGGGGTATGCTCTTTGCCCAAAGTGTCTATCAATTATTTCGTGGTGGGTTTGCCCACCACCAGAGTATCCAAATTCCGAAATAACAGTTCAACAAGGCTTTCTAAACTCCATATTAAGGCAGAAAGCGAGAGAAGATGTAGAAAAAACAGTATTCATGCTGAAGAGGATTAATGATGAAATAGTAAGAGTGCCAGTAAACATACCATAATTCTCTTAACGTGATATTTATGGAGAAATTAGCGGGTGTTTACCATGAGTGAAAGGGTTGGTTCTTTAAGACAAATACAAAATCCCGAGAAAGTGAAGAAAGTTTACTGGCACAAATACAGCTATCTTATTGTTTATGATGAAAATGTTCAAGTCCCACCTAATGCTCTAGAAATTCCCTTCCAAGTCAAGAGCTACGAAGTTTACGTTTGCTCAAGATGTGGAGCAAGATTAGAGCTTGATGCTGACGAGTGGTACTGTCCAAGGCATGGTGATGATATGTTTCCAAGAAGAGTAAAGAAAACAAGCATATTCCCGAAAATCGATGAAAACGACATTATTTCACAAGTTGCATTCATTTTAACAAAAAGGAAGTGGAAAGTAGTTGAATACTTATACAAAAGCTTAGCTGGAGGCTTCTATCCCAAGTTCAAAATCAATTGGATTAATGAGATTCCAATACCCCTCCCTCAAGAAGATGGGAGGATAAGGGTTGAGAGCGTTGATGGCTACGCTATTGTTCAAAATCCAGAATTTGAGGAAAGCCATTGGGATGAAAGTAGTACACAAACAAAAACCTATGAGGGTGAATACTTGGTTTTGGATATTATGGGTAAAGGGTATTACCTTCTTAGGGGTGATTATTGATGATAGATAGAATAAAGGAAATTGTAAAAAAGGAATTTAACATTGATGTTCTTGAAGTTGTTGAGACTGTTGATAAAGTGTACTTCCGCCTCCCCGATGATCTTACCAGAGGGCAAGTTGAGGCAATAGTTACTGCTATATCTCGTGAAGTCCCATGTAAACGCGCGCGCGGTGATTGCTGATGTCTGAAAAAACCTTAAAAAATAAGAAAGATGCACTTATATTTAGGAAGTATGACATACAGCTTTGGAACTTAGCATGTGCGTATTGGGAGGGAAAAATTACAGATGACGTTTTACAGAAAGAATATGAAGAGGGAAAGCTAAACGATTGTGATCTAAGAGCGATAAAACAAGGCGGAAATCCATTCACATGGGACTGCAAGTGCTGTTTTGATAGTGGTCTGGAAGTTTGTGAAATAGATTGTGGAAGCGTGGCATGCGAGGACTGCGTACACTTACGGCTATGTGTGGAAGGTGGAAGTACAGCATTAATTAGCTACATTAAACATCGAGGTGATTGCTGATGTCTGAGAAAATTTCTAATATTCTAAATGAAATAGAAGAGTTACGCACGCGTCTTTGGTATGAGATAAGTTTCGGATACAACTGGAAAAGAGTGAAGAATGTATTTGTTGAGTCTAAGATAGAAGAAAAGAGAAGACAACTAAGTGACTTAATAAAATCCATAACGTTTGAAGAGTGGAAGTGCTTACCAGAAAACATAAAAAAGCAATTAGCTGACATATGGATAGCTTGGAAATCTACTTGTCCAATCTGCAATGCAGAGCTAAAGAAAAACATGTATGAGTGGGGTTCATTTGAACACTATGATATATCGCTAGTACTTAGATGTTCTAAATGCGGTTTTGAGTATTCAAAGGATTGGGTGGAGCCGAGGTGAAGTACAGCTTAAGGTGATCGCTGATCTTCACACCCACCCATTTTTGAGTTGTGGAACCTAGGTTTCGGAGCTCAGATCTAGGTGGTTGCATGGAGGATCTGTTTAACGAAATATATGGGCATGAGGACGTTAAGCAACTATTCCAATTCTCAATAAGAAGCGTTAAGCCAATACATATCCTCCTATCCGGCCCACCAGCATCGGGTAAGACTCTTTTCCTAATGTCCCTATTGAAGTTTCCGAACTCTAAATACTATTTGGGAGGGCAGACGTCGAAGGCTGGGCTTACGGAGATCCTTCTGAGGGAGAAGCCTGAATATCTGATTATAGACGAAAGTTTAATAGGGGATTTGATGACCCTATTAAACCGTCAATTGGATAAAATGAATAGTAAAGACTATGATGCCCTGCTTAGCCTTATGGAGACGGGTAGGGTTGTTAGATGTAAGATGAAGCTTTGGGCTGAGGAACAGCTTAACACAAAGGTTTACGGAGCCTGCAACTATGTTGAGGAGATACCTCAGGAGCTTCTAAGCAGGTTCCTGGTTGTGGAGTTTAAAGAGTATACGAGGGAGGAATTCATAAATGTTTCAAAGCATGTATTAAAAGTAAGGGAGGGATTAAGTGATGAGGAGGCTGAAGCAGTATCAAACATGCTTGCAGACTTGACTAGGGATGTTAGGGACAGCGTTAAGGCTGGAAGGCTTTTGAAGGCTGGAGCACCCATGGAAATGATTAGGAAGCTGTTCAGGAGGGGTCTAAACCAGAAAACCCTTTTCTAGATGGTTGAGGGAAAAGTTTATAAACCCCCCTTCTACTACTAGTAGTAGGTGGTTGAATGGAAACAATCTACAAGCTCGACTTCCACGTAGCTGAGAGGACGGGGGCTAAAACCGTTTGGAGAGTTGAGTTGAGAAGCGGCGCAGAAATAGATGTAATGGATGCCGTAAGAGGCGGAATACTTAAACTCGTCAAGTCAACTCTTACCCCGAAGAAAACCCATTGGGTGAGGTATGTGGCTGTTAGAAGACCCGATATGGTTAAGAATTTTGTAAGGATAAGAATTTCAAATAGAGGCAACTTTAATGTTGTTAAGTATGATCTAAACGCTATGGATCAATTCTTCAAATGCAGCCTGGAAGAAGCTGAACAGCTTAAAGCAGTTGGTGATCGCTGATGGGTGAGAGGAAGGTTAAGCCGATAGTTTCGCTTGAAGAATTCCTGGATGCAGCTGGGAACCCGATAGGTGGATACATGGTTTACCTGGGATGCTTAGGATGCGGCGAAATGTTCTCCGAAGCATCCGAGTGGCTTGAACACGTTAAGAAGTGCGGATATGTTAAAAGAGTGTTGGGGATGGTGGTAAATGAAGATAGAGATGAGGGAAATAAGGCTTAAAGAAGGAAAAATATACGGCTGGACATGTCCATACTGCAGCAAAAACATTCTTTCAGCAACCCCAAAACAGCTGAGGTTCAACGCCAAGCAGCATCTAATGTTCTGCAAGCGTAGGCCGAGGGAGGGTGGAGGTGGCTGAAGACATTGGGGAGGCTCAGAGGAAAATAGTTGAAGCATACAGGGAGGCTGCGTACAGATACTTCACGGTGCTATGCTTAAACCTAACTCTATGCAGCAAATGCAGGAACATGGTAAGCATAGACATAGATGGAAACGTGCACTGCATGAAGTATCCGGGCGGAGACGTTAAGGCAAGGATATCATGTAGAAAATATGAGGGGGAGGGAAATGCCTGAGGGGAAGAGGGCTGTAGGCTTCAGGATAAGTCCATGCGGCTACAAGCTAGTCTACAACTGCATCTACATAACATGCGAGGACGGAACAGAGGTTGTAGTATCCGAGGAGCTGGCTGAGGAAATGTTTAAGTCATGGCAGGAGATATAAGTGGCTGAGAAGATAGAGGTTACTCCAAGAGAATACTTCAGCGAGCTTGGAAGACTTGGAGCTAAGACTAGGAGGAGGGGGAGGCTTGCATCGGAATACTTCAGGAAGCTAGCATACATAAGGTGGAGGCCTGAACGAAGAAGGGAAATACTTGAGGAGGCTAGAAAGATAAGGGAGGAGATAAGGAGGCTTGACGTAGAGATAGAGGAGGAGAGGAGGAGAATAGCTTCAAAAATAGTTAAGATACCTCCCCCACCTCCTCCTCCGCCTAGGAATAAGCTTATAGCTATGCATAAGAGATGGTTTTACGAGAGCCCCAGGGGTAGACACCACGACATAAGTATTGAGGCTGTTGCATCAATGATTATTCCTGGAACGGAGAGGAAGGAGGACTACGAGGATGAGCTTATAAGCTTCATGGAGGATGAAATGTATAAGAAGCCAGGATTCGAAAGACTAGTTGAGCTTAAAGAGGAGGTCGTAGGGTTTGAGGAGAGGCCAACGGATATGCCGACTAGGGGGCCTAGGCTTGAAACCCTTGAGTGGTGGCATCGGATCACGCCCGTACAGCTGTCAATTGAAAAATTCCTGGAGTAGGTGGGTGAACGTGAAGGTAAAGTTCACCAATGAGTTGAAGCTAGACTTCGACCAGAAGCATAGAAGTAAACGGATAGATGTTAAAAGGATAGGCTGGGTTGCGAGGTTTTTCAGGCTGACGGTTTTGGATGTTAAGGCATGGAGGACGGCGAACGGGGTTCACGTAAGAATATGGCTTAGGGAGAAGCTGCATCCACTAGTTGCTGTCCTACTCCAGAGCCTTATGGGGGACGACTATGCCAGATGCTCATATAATGCCTGCCGAGTACTAAACCTAACCGCAAACCCGGACAGGTACAGCGAGACAGCCCACGAACTTTGGAACGTCTTGTTCTACAAGAAGCTAGTTGATGGAAGGGTTGCAAGCGTGGAGGTATATGATCCCAAGCTTACCGGAAGGCTTAGAAGGGAGCTTAAGGTGGTTAAGTGAGGGTTAAAACAATAATTGATGCTTCGAAGCTGAGCAGCGGGGAGTATGAGAGGCTGATGAAGGCTTTGGAGTACTGTAGGGTAAACGACAAGTATGGAAGCTTCACCTACAGGATACGTGGGGGGAAAGTTGAGGTATACTCTCCAAGCCTAGACATAGCTAGGAGGAGGGGATCGTACCTGAAGAAAAAATTTAAGCTGTCCTACAGAATAATAGTTGAGGAGGATGGCTGAAGCAGATCTGGTAGCTGGAAGGCTTTGGAGGAGCATTGGGCCGTTCAAGATGAGCTACGTTGAGCTGATGAACATAGCCAACCAGACGCTCAGATACTTTAAGGGGGATGTTGATGCAGCCTACGAGTTCCTCGACAGAACCCTAGACCCGGAGCTTACATACGGTGAAAACCTCAGACTGGTGGAGGAGAAGCTTGGGGCAAAGCTTAGAAGGGAGGTTGAAAGCGAGCTTGAAAGATTCATTGAGGAGAAGAAAGCCTGGATAAGGGAGGAGGCTGAAGCATTAAACATAGCTGAGGAGATAAGGAGGGAGGCTGAGGAGAGGGTTAGGAGGGAGGTGGAGGGGAAAATTGGGAAGCTGACTAGGGAGGATATTGAAGCACTTAAAAAGAGGCTTATGGAGGAATGCAGGAGGATGATTTCCGAAGCTGCCCTGCCCGTCGAGGTATGGGAGAGAAACATGGCTAGAATAGCTGGGGAGATAGATTCATCGATAGAGATGTTTAAGGAGCTTCCGAGGGAGGAGGCTGAGAGGAGAATTAGGGAGAGGGTTAAGGGAATTGTTGAATCCATAATAGGGGAGGCCAAGAGGGTTAAGCTGCTGCCCGAAGTACCTGAGAGATGCCCGATAGATGGAACATTGATAAGGGAAGTAACCAAAATACCCGTCGGCCCAGTACCCATACGTCTACCCCCAGAGGAGGAGGAGATGCGTGCAAGGCTTGGACTCCCAATACCTGAGAGGGCTGTTGTCTGGCTTGACGTTCCCCCAACGATGAAGCTCTACAAGTGCATGGAAGACCACATATTTGAGCGTGACCCAGCAACAGGCAGACTCATACAGCGAACCCCGGAATACATCTACAGGAAAATACTTAGGGAGACGGCTGCAGCGAGGGGGGTTGCTCCGAGAATTCCGGGAAGGATTCCTCTAAGACCTGAGCTTCCAGGCCTAAGAACTCAGGAGGCGTGGTGGATGTGGCTTGAGAGAGTTAAAAAAATAGATAGGTGGAGATTCCTGGAGCTAAGCGAGGAGGAGCGGAAAAAATTGAGGGATGAATGGGTTAGATGGATGATGGGACGCTAGATAGTCGGCTTAGTAACTGAGGGCAGAGCTAAGCCCTTAGCCTTTATCAGAGATTCTAGATAGGTTAGGGTTGCAGCTGCAGCTGTATGTCTAAGCTCTCTACGTTTCTCAGGAGTCCTCCCTCCATGTATTCCAGCACCCTTCGAGACAGACATAGCGACCTTAACAGCACCTATAGGCATCATAACCCCTTTATACTTCATCTTCCCAGTTTCGCCGTAGGCGTAGTCGTAGGCTGCCCTGGCAAGGCTGTAGGCTGCTAGGAGCTGGGGCCCGCTTAGATTCTCAACTTTCAAAGTCCATGGAGGCGGATTCCTGAACGTTACCGGCTTCTTAGCCCACGGTACTGAGAGGTATATTTGGAGACCGGATAATGCGCCCCTCTTCACGAGAGTCATTCAACCACCGATAAATATTTAGGGGTGGAGGTATATAAATATTCCTGAGAAAACTTTCCCCGGGGGGAAAATGGGGAAGAAGGAGCTTAGAACTGTTAAGGTAAGAGAGGAAACATATAGGAGGCTGAAGTGGTTTAAAAACATGATGGAGCTCAACGCCTTGGAGGAGGGGAAGGCCGTAAGCTTCTCGATGGATACAGTAATATCGACGATGATGGATCTACTGCAGACGGCTAAGATAAGGTTTGCTAAGGCTAATCAAGCTCCTCGACAGGTATCCTCCTCTCCCTCACAACCCTCTTCCACTCCTCGAAGACCCTAGCGTAGAACCTCTTATCGCTTTCCGGGAGGGATAGGAATTCCGCAGCTGTCTTAGGGCCTACACCGCTCCTCCCAGGCCCGTATCTTAGAAACTTCTCGAATAAAGGATCCCTAACAAGCTGAAGCTCCCATCCCGAGGATTCAGGCTCAGCCGATGATGTGCCGCCGACTAGATGGATTGCTTCAAGGAAGCTACGCCATGGATCAGCATCAGCTACGGGCTGAGCCTCCTGCTGCCTCCTCCTAGCCACATGATTCAGTAGGGGAGGCCAAATAAACTTTTCGGAAAGGTTTATAGGTCTGTTCCGGCTACTATATACTGGTGGTTTGAACATGTCGAACATAAGGAATTTCAAAACAAGACAGATAACAGTTCTCGCAAGCCTTGAAAAACAGCTTTTGGAGAAGTATCCTGAGAAGAGGGAGAGGATAAGGCAGATAGCAAGCCACCTAGCATCCAAGATCCACAGCTTGAGAACATACACGCTCAGCGACTACCTCTTCAACATATACCTTGCAAGCAGGGAGTTTGAAGAGTTCGCTAAGCTTATGCCTAAGCCCGAGGAGGTTGATGAAGTTCTCGGCTTGGAGGTTGAGGAGGAATGATGTGTCCCAAATGCGGTAAAATTTTTTACTATCCATCCCACATGAAAAGCCACAGATGCAGGGGGAGGGGTTTCGAATGCCCTATATGCAGCAACATATTCCCGACAATACATGCATTGAGACTACATGTAAGGTTCAGCCACGGGCAGATATGGAGCAGATGCCCAATATGCGGGAAAGACTTCAAACACGCAGCAGTCCACTACAGCAAGAGGAAGGATGGAAAACACAAAATGCTCTGGGTTCTGACCACAGCAAACAAGGGGAATGGAAGGGTTAAAGAGCCTTCATCAGTTAGGAAGGTTGTGAACAAGTATTTTTCCCTCTTCAAAGCAGTTAATCGTTAGCCACGCAAATTTGGGTGGCTGAATGACCTGCCCAAGATGTGGACGTGAAGGATACATAGAGAAGAGCAGAAGAGGAAATACAACATACATATACTTCGTCCACCAGAGGATGGAGAATGGAAAGAGGATAAGGGAGAAATGCTATCTCGGAGCCTTAAAATACAGGAACGTTGAGAAGTTTCAGAACCTGGATCTTGCAGGACTTGCTGATAAGGAGAGGTTTAAGAGGTATGTGAGGAAGCTCATAGATCTTCTAGATGAGAAGGATCTTGAACTGATTAGGGAGATGATCGATAGGAGGCTGAAGAAATGATCTTTGATGCTGCATTCTTCATGTATGGAGTTTCCGCACTCCTAGGTTTCCTCAGCTATCCATACCGCTGCGGAAGATCGACGGGGAAGGCTGGAAACGTTGAATTCGTAATTCCAAGCGTTGCAGATGGTAGAACCATCAATTCCCTACGTGAAGTAGTGGATGTTTTGAGGTCTAGGTTTCCGGGGTATAGGATCTGGATAGTTGTTGATGAGGGATGCAGCGTATGCATTGAAGGAGCTGAAACAGTTGCTGTACCCTCAAGCTTCCCGGGGAAGCCGTGTAAGGGGAGGGCTTTAGAGTTCTTCAGGAGAAGCTATGTTAAGCCAAACACTTGGTACTGCTTCCTAGATGATGATAGCTACCCTTTAAGCGACGACTTCCTATATGAAATACTGTTCTACGAGGGGAGGGGATACGTTGCTGCTAACGGGGTGCTTACTCCGAGAATGGGTAGGTCGCATCTATGCTATATCCTGGACCATTTAAGGCTTTGGGATGACCTATTCATATTTAGGCTGAACACAGGCTTACTGGGGAAGCCATACATAGGGCTTCACGGTGAACTATTGATACTGCATGGTAAAGTATTGAAAGATATAAGTTTCCCACTAAACTCAATAACTGAAGACTTCAACTACGCTCAGAAACTTGTTAGGAACGGATATAGGACATGGCAGAGCAGGACGAAGGTCTCAATTAGATCGCCGAACAACGTAAAGGATTTCTGGAGGCAGAGGGCGAGGTGGATGAGGGGGATCCTGCATGACTTAAAGCTCTGCAATCCAATATCCATGATGTTCGTGCTCTTCAGAATCGTTGGGGGCATAGCATCATCAATGCTGTTTGCTCCATTATGGCTGCTCCTACCAGCCAATACGCCGCTAGCATTGTTCGGAGTCTTCGGAGCAGCATATTACCTATCAAGCTACATCTACGGTATATGCAGAACTAGAAAATGGAGGCTCCTCCCCCTAACCCCTATCCTCGGCTTATTTGAACCGATCAGCATATTCTACATTCCAAGAATCAAAGGGTTCACAGTAATAGATAAGAACTGAGGGGTGGGATGAGGAGCTACGTTAAGGGTAGAAGATTTGAAAACTACGTGAAAGAGAAGCTTGAGAGGAAGGGATATCTAGTTGTTAGAAGTGCTGGGAGCAAGGGATTATTCGATCTTGTAGCCTTAAGGAGAGGCGAGATACTGCTGATACAGTGCAAGTGGAGGAAGGGAAGAATGAGCAAGGAAATGGTTGAGGCTGCTGAGAAGGCTGGGGGTAAAGCATTGATCGCTACACATGTTAAAGGGAGGGTTGCATTCCTCAATTCTGAAGGCTTAGAGGAAAATATTTAATTATAGAAAAATTTAAATATTTCTTTCCCTATATCTTTCTGTATGTCTAAAAAAGTTAGGATTTCAACATCCATAAAGATAGATGCTGAGCTTTGGAAGATGGCTAAGATAGAAGCCATAAAGAGGGGAATAGATGTATCTGAGCTTGTTGAAGATGCGTTGAGGAAGGAGCTTGAAGAGGTGAAAAACAATGGATGAATTCCTGAAGCGGGGCATAATCTGCATTATTCTCGAAGCTATCTCACTACATCTTTTAAACAAATATTCCAGACCACGACGGGATGATGCAAATTCGAAGAGGTGGAAATGTGAGTATTGATGAAGTTATCGAGAAAAGGAAGGAGGAAATATTGAAGGATGCGAGGAGGAGGATTGAGATGGAGGTTGAAGCCTCCATAGGCAGGGTTGAGAGGGCCTTAGAGGATCTGAAGGAGGCTTCAAAGATTACGCTGCCAGTGAACCTTGTAGAGATATTGGCTAAGGGGGGACATGTAAGGGCAAAAGATGTGGAGGTAGGTCGTGAAGCCTACGTTAACCTGACATTAAGCGAGGGCTGGTACGACAACATAGCTAGAGACATCGTGCTTCAAAAAGGAAAATACAGGGTCATATTGATAATTGAGAAGATATCTTAAAGGCGGAGAAGAAATGAGCGATTTTTTAAGCGAAGCCTTAAGCATAGCTAAGCTAACTCTTGAATGCTTGAAGACATTCATAGAGGTTGAGAAAACATATGCTGAATCGTCCAGGGCTAAGAACGAGTACCTAGCAAGACTTCTTGAAAGAATCGTTCAGGCCCTGCCTAAAGTAATGGAGGGGATGGGGATATATGTAGGAGGACCACCAAGCCCAAAGCCAATGTCTGAGGAGGAGGCTACGGCGTTGAAGATTAGACGGATAATTGATCTGGCTGAGGGATTGAAGACCGAAGACCTTGAAGCATTGATAAACGATTTAAACGCAGTACTAAGCAGGAAGAAGGGTGGTAAAGAATGAGTTGGTATTCATCAACTGCACCCATGATTTACTGCGAAATATGTAAGAAACCAATCTTCGACTTCGAGTACATAACGCGCGCGTCTCGAAAGAATTGTAGAGATGTTAGCAAAAGAGAAAGAGGTTGAGAAGCATCGAGGGGAAAGATAGATGAGCATAAAAAGGACTGTGACCGTGCATCCCATTGTAAACAAATGCGTGAGAAAGATTTGGTCGAAGATGGTTGAAAAAAACATGCTTGAAAACCCGAAATACTCCACGGCGCTCAACATCGCAGCCCTCTACGGCATCATCTCAATCGCAAAAGGACTGGATGAGGATACGTGGAGGAGGACAGTTGAAACATTTAGAGGCGGAGGCGCTGAAGACTTGGAGGCGAAGTTCGAGGAGGCTTTGAAGAGATTTGACGAAGCAAAAAGGTGAAGACGATGTCCACCCCCAAAATCAAATACGCAGTCATAACGGAAGCATCTCTGAAGCCAGACAAGGAAGAGGGAAACTGGGAGGACACCCTAGCAGTAATAAACCCTGAGGAGCAGACGCTATACGTTGACGCCGAGCCGCCAAACGACGACACAACACTTTTCCTAGAGCCCTTCACCGTAACCACAAAGGGAAAAACCTACACCATAGACAAGGTGAAGATCCCCGTATTCATGAAGGGCGAAATCCTAATAGTCGATGCAAAAACCGAGAGGGAGATAACTGGGCGACACAGGAAGCCGAGCAAGTGGTTCGTAGAATACGAGATATACGACAACCTAGAAGACGCTATAAAAAGAGCCTTAGAGGTGGAGGAGGAATGAGTGAAGGAAGGGAGCTCTAATTGTCCGAGATGCGGTGATTTTGCATGGATACCTCAAAAACTGCTGAGGGAAAAGTAGCCCTCATAGGTGGTGAACATGGAGAATAAGAAAACAACATGGATACCATTACCAACAGAGTTTAAAGGGATATGGTACAGTCCAGAATGGGGAGGATTCAACATACTCTTGAAAGATAGATTCAACCCCTCCTATCCCCCAGGCATACATAAATATGCTAAGCCAACATGGATGTCAAAGGAGAAGTTTGAGGAAAGATTTGGAAGAGTTGAAGTAATACTTGTAAACGAGGAAACATGGAATTCAAACGATGACTTCACACCAGATGAAGAGGACTTACTAATATTTACAGACCAATATGTTGTTACCATGGACGAGTATGATGGATGGGAAAGATTCGTAGCGTTACCGAGAGACTATAGAAAGCTGTTGGGTGGTAAAGAATGAGCTGGTATTCAACATCTACATCCATGATCTACTGCGAAATATGTGGGGAAGCGATCTTCAACTTCGAATATGTAGTGATCGTAAGGAACAACCCCACAGCATCAACGGGGAGAAGCGTTGAATACTACCATTTAAAATGCTTCCATGAAAGACTACGTGAGAAAAACATATTAACATTTAGCAGCGGTGGAAGCTATGGTTGACGCCTTAGAGGTGTGTCCAAGTGATGATTGAGGCAGCCATGGTAACTGTTTCAGTCACGGCAATATCCCTAGCAGTAAACCTACTAGCAAAAGGGGAGCTAGGTTACGCCATAATATGTATAGTAGCAGCCTTCATGGAATTATATGTTGCATTAGATTCATTAAAGAGGGAGGTGGTTAAATGACTATCCTAACAGTTAGATTAACCCCTAAAACATGGATTAGGGCACCCCTAACAAGCAAGGAGCAGATTAAAAGATATATTGATAAGGGATGGCTTCCAAAAGAAGCTGAAACCTTGGATAGAGCCTTCCCCAGAACGAACGAGGGCAAGGCATACATACCTAAGGCATGGCTTGAAGCCGCCTTGGTTAGAGCAGCCTCAATCCTAGGATTGGATAGGGAGGCTGCGAGGAGCAAGTGGAGGATAGTTGAGGAGGCAGACGGTCTAACGCTACCTAAAGACTACATAGAGATAGATGATCAGCCTTTAAGATATTCCAGAGCCATTGTGGGAGCGCCTAAACAGACGGTTGAAAACTTCGAGTATATAGATGGAACATATACCTTAAGCTTCAAGGTTGAGGTTGAAGAATCTGAAGCCCCGAAATTCCTCCAGCTGCTAGCAGTTGCTGGTGAAGTAGGATTGATGAGTAAGACAGGGAAGGGATATGGAAAATTCAGATGCGAAGTTAAAGTAGAGGAGGAGAGTAGAAGAAAGAGAAAAGCTTAAATAACCATTTTTTTATTTTTCTATTACTGGATGTAGGAGTTCATCGATGACGGAAAGTCAACATGCATTCAACACTAGACAACCTCCAAACATCAGTTGACAATATCCAGACTTCATAATCCACAAAACATCACGCAGCATACAGTTTCCACACAACACCACCCAACATTCATTTATCAAAGTTCATTTACCAAAGCTCATCTTACATTAATCAAAGGTCATCCACCATCATACAGGTATCATTCATCATTTTTCACACATCATCTCACATACCTCAGTGTGCAGTGCTCAGGCATCATCTATCAAAGACCACCTATCAAAGTTCATGCTACACCATTCAAAGATCATCCGCCATCATCCAACATGCATTAGACACGCTTCAATGTTCACAATTCATCATCCACTTCGCATAATTCACCGAACACCATACATCTCACATTCATCAACACTCATAAGACACAGGCCACAAATCAATCGTCAGCATTCATTAATCAATGGTCAGCCATCAATAATCAGCTTGCAATAGTCATCCCGCAACTTTCCTACACAATTTTGCGTAGGACGAGAATTTTTAAATGTTCATGTAAGGAAATCTTGGAGGATTCTTCATAGCTCTTACATGGAAATTCACGGGAGCAATAGATTTTTTCCAAATTTTTAGATGGTGAAGTGTACAGTTTTCCGTAGTTATTGTGAAGCAATGGAAAACTTATACGTAAAGCTTATATATTTAACCCCTGTTTCCACTGGAAACCCCCTGTATAGGTGTGTGCCCGAGAGGGTTTACTACTAACTAATAGTAAACCATAGTATGTCTACTATTAGTTTTACTATTAATATACATTATTTACATTAACTCCTAATTTTTTCTTCTATTACTATTGTCTACTACTAATATACATTACTATTGTCTAGTAGTAGATAGTAGTTTCTATTGGGCTTGTCTACTATTAATTAGTAGTAAGGTTTTTAAGCCAGCAGGTATACTGTCTCTGTGGTCTAAATGTCTGAGAGGAAAAAGATGCAGCAAATCTTATGGCTTGACAGCAAGACGAATGCAAACCTCATGCATCTCTACGTTAAAAGCGGGGCTGACAGCAACATGGCCTACAACACCTTCCTAAGCATGATCCTCCAATTCTTCAGCCTAGATGATGAATCGATAAAGAAGTTTCTCAGGAACATGTACAGCCTTAAACCCGAGCTTAAGGAGTACAGCATGTTTATTGAGAGGGTTGAGGTTGAGAAGCCTGTTCCAAGAGATGTATTCGTATGCGAGGGATGCTACAAGCCGTTCTACGATGTTGCAAGCATACTTAAACATAAGGAAACATGTGAAGGAATAAGGAAGGGTGGGAAACGTGGCTGAGAAGCTTGAGGTTAGGAGGATTGGGAGACGTAGGATGAAGGTATGGTTTAACGTTAAGTCATACATAGACTCAGCACGCCTATACGCTGAATCCGTGAAGCATGATGAAACAGCAGTGAAAATACTTAAAATTTTTACCTTAGACGTAGTCAGATTCCTGCATTCAGATCCTGAATCAATGAAGAAGTTCACATCATTCCTCGGGCCGGAGAAAATCGTTGAAGTATACGTTTACGTATGCCCGATATGTGGAAGGGAATTCATGAATGCATCCTCAGTAAGAATACACGTCAAAGCAGAACACGAGGTGGGCGGAGGTGTACGGAAGACGTAGGAAGGGGTTAAAGCTTGGCCCTAAGGCATATACGAGACTCATGCAGCTATACATTAAGAGCGGAGCATATAATGAAATGAACTTCGGAGCATTCCTAAGCGAAGTCCTCAAATTCATTGCTTCAGACGATATTTCATCAAACAGATTCATCGACTTCTACAAGTCGAAAAGGGAGGCGGGGAAAAGTGGAGAAGGCTAGATTCACCGAGACGGTGGAGCTTGGAGCCCAGGAGTATTCATGGATCATAAAGGAGAGCAGGAAATTCAATATGAGTCCTAGAAGATACATCGCTGAACTCATTAGGAAAATGTATGAAGCATCAAGAGATGGTAAATGCCCATATTCAGCATTAAGCTGCATAGTTGAAATAGTTATATGCCCAATATGCTACGAAAAGTTTCCCGACAAGATGTCAGCGATAAAACACATCGAGGAGAAACATCCTGAACTGAAGAGGGTGGGGATGTAGTCTTGAAGCCCCACAAATTTGTGTGGCACGCGCGCGCGTACAGGTGTTTAAATGTACGCTGAGAAATTCAGGATAGCAATATACAATCTTGGAAGGGAATACGCTGTCGAAGCCTCAGTTGTTGAGAAGATATCGAGGGAGGAGTTTAAATCATTCGCTAAGACATGCAGGAAAATGTTTATGGATCTAGTTCATGATGCACCGTACACCTTCAGAATAGTATTCAAAAACTACCAGGAAGCATTATCAACAGCTGCCGAGCTTGCAAAGCTTCTAGGAGAGGAAACGTTTTACAACGGGGAGAAGAAGACGTTAACCTACGTTCCCAGCAGGAAGAATCTAGCAGCTGCTGGCCAGCATCAAAACATAATATACAATAAGCATAAGGATTAAGCCTGCAAATATGAAGAATAAGACAGCATAAAGCAATGCCAAAACAGAATTCCAAGACATCTGAAAGAAATTCTCCAACAGTTTCGGATTCGAGGCATTCATATAGTAGAAAGACAGCTGCAAGTATTGCTGGGAAAAGTATAGAAAACATACCAGCAAGGCAAACAGCAAAGCCAAGGGAAAAATGTACAGTACTCTTCCAGTCATCGAAGATCATCTCTTCCCAAACCTCTCAACCAAGCCTTCTATGAAGTCTACACCCATCCAGCCAGCCACGAGACTCATGACAAGGTTTGGATAGTTGTATTCGCTGTGGAGTATATTGTATACGTAGCCTATTATGCATCCACATATCATGTGTCTCACGGCTTCGAAGCTTACCATATCGCTCCACTTCCTGCTCCAGAACAATGCGTAGAGGAATCCTCCCAGGAAGCCCATGAAGACGAAGTGTAGAGCCTCCATCATCGCTGACGCCCGGCTCTACCACTTTTTCTTAGCCTTTCCAATACCGTAAACAGCAGCTCCTGCACCTACAACTCCAATTATAGCTAGCCCCACCGCTGTCCAGTCAACGTAGGTGAACTCCACATCTCTAGTATATGTCCCAGCCTCGAACACGGCTATTGTCTTTCCATTAAACCTCAGCTCGTTCGTGTAGGCTGCTTCATAAGTACATCTGAGCTTAACGTTTTTCTTGAAGACACCCGTTTCCGACACGAGCTCGCACCGAGGCTCGTTGAAGTCCCAGTCTGGCTTCTCCCCTATCTCCACGGTTAGGTCTTCGAAGCCGAAGACCAGCGGCTTCTCCGATATGGGCTTGAGGTATTTGCCGGGAGCAACCGAAACCCTTCTTCCGTCAGGGAGAACTATCCAGTCCCAACCCTTCAAAACCTTTGTATTTCTGACGTAGATAGAGAACCTTTTAAAGTCCATGCATCCACCTAAATGTTTAATCTCTCCGTCTATTTATACTTTGTTATACCTTAAGCTCCATCAAATACCAATTGTCTCTCCTCTCAGGGAACACCTCAACGCGCGCGTTCTGCTCAAGCTTAGCTATTCTCTCCTCAAGACTCATAGAATCACTATAAGTCAGCCATAGTAATTAACCCTTCACTAATCCATTTCTTAACGTATTTATCGTAGCCTGTTTCAACCCATGCCTTAGCCTGCTCGGATAATGGTAGCGTCTTTATCTTCTCCGTTACAGCTTCTAAATCTGAACCCTTATTGTATAGTGCTTCAGCAAACTCAAATAGTCTTATAGCTCTAGCATCCTTTGCCTTGAGTAGGTTTATGTATTGATCCTCTAGAACATCTGCACTTATGCCTATTGGTGGATATACGCTCATCTAACCACCGTTTCAGGATATATGTCCTCATACCCCTTAACATGCTGTTTAGTTCCATCAGGCAGCGTTACATCATATCCCTTCAAATACTTAACTATCTCCTCCACTACTTCAGCAACGCTCAAGCCCTTAGGTACGCAGAGCTGGTGGTGCACTTTAGTATCGAACTCTATAACTTCATGGTCTGCGCTGTTCGGATGTGGCTTTCTCTTAAACAGGATGCTCAAGCTCATGTGCTCACCACCCTCTTAGCCTTCTTAATAACCCACTCAGCACCATAAATTGTCCCGTGATTGCCACAACCGCTCTTATCGTAAGCTTTATCGCCTTCGTACTCCGTGAAGTCGAGGAGCAGTACTAGGCCGTCTCGTATTACTGTGCCGTAGTTGTAGATGTCGCTTATCTCGCTAGCGCTCAAGGCTCGGTTGTAGATGCGGACTTCGCCGATGAGACCTCTAAACCACAGCTCGGGAGTATTTCCCGTATTTCTAGCGCCTATCCTGAGCGGAAGCGCAACCATGTCCGGATTAGCCGCTGAAGCCTCTTTTTCTTTCACCGCATCGATGTAAAGCCTCAGGTAGGAGCCGTCAAATGTTCCGGCGACGAAATGCCATTTGCCCAGCACATTTGTCGTACTGTCTATGAAATGGTAGGAGCCGCCAGAGGTGAACTGCCATCTCACCGTTCCGTTCACGAATAGACCATAGTTCTCATTATATGCTCTCCCCTTGCATAGTATGCATCCCTGTGGGCCAGACGGGTTGTATGCGTATATCCAAGCCATTGCCGTGAACGTCGATAGCCACAGGCTTGGAGGGTCACCAACATAGATATCGTCATCCACTCCATCAAACTTCAGCCCGCCAGTCCTCAATACTCTTGTCGCCATCTAGCTCTTCCCCTCCAATCCTATACTGAACGTGAAGTTTGGATTCGTCCGAGGTACCTCTACGCATATTCATTCCCTCTACGACTTAGCTTCCATCCCTACTGAGAACGTGAACGAAGGCGACGTGCCAGATATCACCCACCTCACTCTCAGGTACTTCCACGCGTTCGTCGTTATCGTGAACCAGTACGTGCTCACGGCGTTGATTCCGGTCTGGCTGAAGAGCACCTTGTACTTCCCTGAGAGCTGATCCTTGCCCTCGATATAAACGTCAAGCGTCGGAGTGGTGCCGCTCACAGCCGTAACGTCCAAGCATATCTCGCCGCATGTGAAGCGCCCAACGTCGATGTCGGCAGTGTTCCCGCTCTCCGTCCTGGCGGCTGAGGGCACGAGCGTCACGCTCTCCTGCCAGTGATCTTGAACATCGATTGGTTGCTTTATTGTTGTTTCAACGAGTGCTACTTTGAAGTTGTCTGAAGCTGTTTTAGATGCTGGAAGCCTATCCCTCACAGTCCCCAATGTTGATTCTGAAGCTCTGCTGCTTAAAGCAACGTCGAGCTTTCTGATGAAGTCTGAAAGCTCAGCTCCAGCTGAGTCCTTAAGGATCACTGATAGGAGAAGCTCAACAAGCTTCCTCCTTACCGCTGGATCCCCGCTTGTAAGCTCCTCCCTCAACGCCTTTACTAAGTCACCTGGCAAACTCATTAGTTGTTCACCACCTAATGGAACACACTACATAAATGGCTCGAATAACTAACTCCCCATTGCCCCCTCCTTACGATTTTCCCATCCTCTTCAAGGAAGGAAGGACGTAGTCGGCTACGACCTCCCCCTTCCTCGACGGTCCGGGACTTATTTCCTGAACCCTTCTGATCATTACCTCACCTACCTCGGCTCAACTACTGTGGTCTCCCAGTCGAACGCCCTCCCCTCCACGAGCCTCGAAGTAACCACCATGTCCCTATCCGGAGGGAAAGCTTCGCTTCCCTTTATCTCGACAAAACCGCTTTGGCCCCAGACCGGGTTTCCGAGCGAGAGAACCCTCTTCCCTGCCACGGCGTCGTATTCGAGTCCGTGGACGTAGCCTATCAGGTTGAAGTTGTCTAAGTCGCTGTCATGCTCGAAGTCCGTGTGGAACATCGGGAGCCTTGGAGGCATGGACTTTGGAAGCGCCTTGGACTCATGCTTGAAGAACTCCGGGCTCAGGTAGGTTCCCATCTATATCGCCTCAAGAAATATGCGCATTTACCTCGAAGCCACCAGCCATGCCGTGACCTTAGCCGCCGCGTCGAATGATATGCGGAGGTATGCGAAGTCCGCTGTGAAGGGGTACGGCTTGAGGACGTTTGCAGATATGCCCACGCTGTCATACGTCTGGAAGTTTCCATCTCCCAGCGGGTCGACGCTTATCGTCAACGTCCCGGCCGTGTCGGATAGGAAGTATAGGCTCTTCTTGCTATAGCCAGCAACCAAGACGGAGTCGCTTACAGCCCCCGCCGATATGCTTTCACCCTTCCATAGATATTGACCGAATGGCGGGTAGTCCTCAACTGGGGTGAAGAGCCTGTAGACATGACCCCTGTACCCGTAGTTGAGGGGTGCGCCAGGAACGGACTCCCAACCGACGGCCACTAGGAGGGAGCCCTCAAATCCTAGAAGGTCTATCGGCACTCCCTTATAAGGTCTGAAGACCCTAGTCAGCGATGGCTTTCTCAAGTCAAGCTTCCAGACCTCACCGCTTATTGCCCTTCTAGCCACGACGATGTACGCCTCTGGACTTTGAAAGCCGAAGTTGGTGCATATCCTCATAACCGTCTGCCCCGGGAACTCCCTCATCAGCCAGAAGTTGGTTCCGTCATAGGCGTAGAGCCTCCCGTTGGCTGTGCCTATGAGGAGTATCCACGCATTCCTAAGCGGGTCGAAGATGGGCTGGACATCGCCTGGTACGGCGAGCTTTGGGGGTAGCGTTACTTCAGTCCATGTGACGCCGTCCGTCGTGCTGTAGCACTTCTTAGCTAACGTAGTGTACCAGCCTGGGTCTTCACCTATGAATGCGTAGAGCTTCCCGCCTAAGGTAGCCAGATATGGCGTAGTGATGTCTGGAGATATATCCCACTCAGCCACCTTCTCCCAGCCAGTCTTCCCATCTGGGCTCCTGTAAACATATGCCCTTTCCTTTCCAGCAACTCCTCCAGCCCTCCCCATGCCGCCCGCATACAGGTAGTCGCCGAAGCCGCAGAGAGAGTAGAACTCCCAAGGCTCATAGGCTGGTGCAGGCTGAACCTCCCCCCATATTCCATGATCGTTCCAACATATTATCCCCTTACTATTGGGGCCGAAGCCAGCCCAGAAGGCTACATCTTTGTATATGGTCTTCCCCCAGCACATGCCTGCAACACTTGATGGAAACTCCACCCTAAGCGGGGGGTAGCTGTACCACTTTGAATGAGTGCCTGAATGCTTGAAGTAGAGCCTGTCCTTGTATTCTAGGAGGCCAGCGACCTCGTAGACTCCATCCGCATCTATGATGGTAGCTATGCACTTGGGAAGCTCCTCCCTCAGCACCCTAGCCAAGTCTCCTGGTAAAGCCATTAGCTGCCCGCCACCTCACCCGAATACCTCACATGCATGATCGCTATAGCTTCTACCCCATTCACCCTCCCTGACAAGTCTTCCATCAGCTGTTCTGAGAAGCCTCGCCTTACATACCGGGCATACCTTGATAACTTCAGACCCCGTCACCGTAGGAGTTACTCTAGGAGGAGGATACCTAACCTTAAACATCTCTGCTAGAGGAGACATCAGCTCCATAATCTTATCCAAGTTCTCATGCTTTATGAGTCTAGCCCAAGCCCTAACAACTATCTGCCCGCTATCTATCGCTTCAAAGTGGAACCTTAGAAAATACCACTTTACCCAGTACTTCCCGAAGACGCTTTCCTCCATGTAACCTTTGTTTGGGATGAAGTAATGCATGGGAACAGTCCACTCCGTCGTGCTGTCAACTTTCCAGCCGTACTTTATCCCCTTACTCGTTGGAAATGTTATCTCGAAGCATCTCTCGACACAGGCTATACCGCTTGGAAGCCAGAGATCTCCATATCCTGTCTGACCTGCGCTGACGGTTATAGGAACCTCAACGATCGTTGGAGTTATTACTCCAGCATGTTCAAGCCATCTGAACAGCGTATCTATGTAGAAGCCGTAGTGGTATGGTGGAAGCTCAAGCCTGGGGGGCTCAAGTCTTACAGCTGAAAGCTCTTCAATCCTCCCTTTCAGCTCCCCTATCTCCCTCTTCAACTCCCCATACTTCTCCTCTATTAATCTAGCGAGCTCAACCATATATCTAGATGACACCTGCCTCCACCCTATCGTATATGTCGAGCTCCTCAGCTATCTTCTTCTCAGCCGTTGTAAGATCGATATTCCACCTTATCTTCTCCGGTACAGTCAGCCTCCCAAGCCCATACGTTAGCCTCACCCTATATGTTCCCGAGGTCTTAACGTCTAGGGATACCTCCAGCTTATCCAGGGAAACAATCCTTACAGGGCATCCATACTCTAGGCTCGGCATACAGTATGGATCAATGTGTAGTGTTGAGGATACTCCATCCCTCTCAACATCTATGTATGCTGATGCCGAAGCTGAAGGCCTATAAGCCGAGATGCTGAGGAGTATAGCCTTCATATTCCTCGGAACTGGTAGGCGGAGAACTGTTCCGGAGGATGTTAGGACGGCATTCACATCCTTAACTATCTCAACCCCCTCAGCAAGGTTTAAAGGCTCATGTGTCTGAACAGCTAGAGACCTGCTTATCCCATACTTCCCGTCAAGCTCCTTATCCCTATCCGTCAGCGACAGTCCCAGAATGATCTTTAGGGCAGTCGTCCTCTTCAAAACCGCAACCCTATGCCTCCACTGGTAGCCCGACGTGGATGATGGAGCATGGATCTTAAGGGTAGCCCTATCAACGGCTGGAATCCTCAACTCCTCCTCCCAGTCCAAGCCTCTAGCTGAGCCTAGGTTCTGCTTCTCAACAGCGTTCGTTACTCCATCAACATCCATAGTAAACCTTAAACCATCATATCTTGAGAAGCTAAGCCCGTAGAAGCTGAGTATGTAGGGGTCGAAGTTCATGTATTCCGCAACCTTATTCTCCCCGCTTAGAAGATCTACTGGAACTGAGCTTACGAAGCATTCAGGAGGTGCTTTTACAATACGTCTAACATCAAGTTCAGTACCCATTCATCCCACCTCTATGATATGCCTACGACAATTATCAACACGGGACTACATCCACCCCCAACACTTCCAGCTGCACCTGCAGTTGTAACGTTGAAGCGGACTCCAACAGGGTTTCCTGCTACAAGCGAATCTTTAATGTTCGCTGTACTCCTATTCCTCTTCGTTGCTGCGGAGAGAGCAAATGAATCCCTAACCACAGCTGCAGCGTAGTCGTATAGTTCAAGAGTTACGGTTCCACCTGTAAGCTGTTGGAGGTCGCTTTCAAAATATGCTGCTTTAGCGCATGCTAAGACATCTGAGCTTATAAGATACTGCTTAGACTCAAACTTTACGCCTGTGGAATCTGTTGCTAAGCCTGTAGGTATGTAGCCTAGAGGGATCGGGATCTCAAGCCTTATAGTGTCAGCTGCCAACTGAGCCTTAGTCAACCCGCTTAAGGCATCCGCCCCACCTGCAACATGCCTAGATGCATGTCCATCTAAAGCTACGCCTCCAGCAGTGAGGTTCCTGTTGAATGTAGCTCTTCCAGTCGCTGGATCTATGACGAGTTCATCTATACCATCCGTTTCGTTTCTAACAATATATTTGCCCCCATCCTCCTTAGCCGTAAACTTCTTCGCACCCGTTTCAGTACCCTCAAGAATAGTTGACGGAGTAGCCTTCTTGATGTGTAGGTTGTCCACACGTATCGTAGGCAGGCTTTCAAGAGTTATAGGTGTGGATGCATCCTCATCCCTAGCCACCAATCCACCAGTTCTCCTATTCAATACTGCTTCAACGTAACTCATATATCCACCGAAACCTATATATTACGCAAATATTTAAACATTAAGGGCATTAAAATGGCTAGATGCAGGAGGATTAAGGGGGAGAAAATGAAGATATGGCTATCTAAAGATACTGTTAGAATGCTTAAGTCCTTGAAGATAAGGAATGAAAACTACGACTCAGTAGTTAGGAGGCTTATAGAGAACTATAAAAAAATAGTTGGGTATTAATTATGTAGGTACCGGATACTCCGTCGTAGCAACGTATGATAGCTCCAGCAAGTCCTTAGTTGTTACTGCAACGTTCAAAGTTATTGTGTACGGATCAACCTTGGTTGCCGTAGCGCTTGAAGCAGCCAATATATCGTATGTTGCCGTACCACCCTCATTAACTGAGTGTCCAGCTAGAAGAGTTGCTGAGAGGATTGTATGGATCGGTGCAGGTATCTTACCCCTCAAATCTATGTTTGTCCCGGCAGCTGCTGAAATATTTGAGATAACAACCTTCTTCATATTCTCACCTACTTCAAAACGAATTTAACACCCCAAACCATAACCTCAACACCGTTAGCAGGTATTGAGGCTCCATTATCAACTATCTGTATCCCACCCTTAACACCGTGGAATAGGAATGGCTTACTAAGCTTCTTAGGTCCAGCAACCTTAAGGTTTTGGTTCACGGATACATCGTAGTACTGGGGTGGATAGAAGAAGTTCTCCTCAGGCAACGGTCTAGTTGTAAATTCTGGATTCGTCGCTCTACCCTCAATGAAAAGCCTCAAAGCCTTGCTGTTTGAATGGGGAATAACTCCAATAGCATTTACTAGGTATGCCTCATCCTTGCTGTATAGATTCCATGAAAGATCCATCCACGGATATGCTGCATAGCTTGGATAGTTGAAGTCATACCATGTATTAGGAGTTGTAGCTACGAGATTTCTAGCATATGTGAACCATGGAAGTATCTGCGGAACGCTCTGCTTCAACCCTCCAGGAAGCTGGTCGAAGTTTTCAAGAGTTACAGCTAATGGAGGCTTAGAATATGCGTCGCCGTTAAGGGTGAAGCTTACGCTAACCATTCCTCCAGGAACTCCGAGAACCTCCCTAAGCCTGTCCTCACCCCTAACCCTAGCAGCCTTCAAAACTATTGCGTAGTCCTGGGTAATGTCCTCGTCAGCCACTGTTTTAACAGCTACCTTCTGCCCCCTAGCTGCCTTAGGACATGTGGCTTCATGAGATGCCGGAACCCTACCAGTTATCGGCCTGTGGAGGTATGGAACTCCGAAGTCTAACGCTACCCCAACATTGCTCTGATGCTCTAGAGGGGACATGACGCTGTTCACCCTTACAGTCTCGTACTCCTTACCCTCAACCATTATCGACGCATACCTAAGCTTCTTTACCGTACCCGTAGAAGCATCCACAGGAGGAATAATCTCCATCCTGAATATCTCCAAAACCTCGTCTGGAGGAAGCTCGTAGGCAGGTGAAACCCACTCAGCATCCCTAGCCTGAGTCCCCGTATGCTTGAAAACTATCTCAACAACTGGATCCCATACTCCCGAAACTGCTCTGGTCGGCGGAGCAACCATAGGTGGAACAACTACAGCCAATATACCACCGAATAGTTTATAAGCCTCAACTATTTATAGTTTAATAGGTTAAATACCAAGTAAAATACTAGGTATCAATATGCCAAAGTACAGCCCAACCCAGACATGCATAACCATAGTATGCAGCCCGGAGCAATACGTTAGGTTCTACAGCTTGAAGAAGAGGCTTGAACAGGTTAGAAGAATAAAGCAGACCAATAGGGAATTCCTTGATCTACTGCTTAGAGTTTTCGAGGAGAGGCTTAGAATAGAGGAGGAGTCGAAAATAATAAGGAGCTACTAGCCGACGTAAACGATATCGGATGCAGACTGGCTCCTCAAAGTGTATGCTATGACCTGTATCTTATATGTTCTACCCGAAGGCGTCTCGAAGGCTAGGTAGTAGCTCCCTTCCTTCGCTGGATACCCGATCCAGACCTGCCTGACGTTCGCTCTCAAGCCTCCGCCCCAAACCTCAGTCATGTCTACGTCGTTAACTAAATACTTCAACATGATGAACACTCCACCGTAGACGTTTGGATCTATCTCCCCGCTGTACGACACCTTCCCGCTCACAGCAATTACCCAGTATCCAGGCTTCGACTCGTAATACCTTACGTTTATAGTCGGCTTCAGAACAGTTACTGGCGGTGAGGGTAGAGCAGTAATCGTTAACACGTTGCTCTCAACGCCGTTAACCTTAAACAAATATTTATTCAACCCTTCAACCAATTGCCCAGTATACAATGCGTAGCTGAATGCTGAAGTATTATATCCGAACTCCCAATATAATTTTTTGACAAGCGAATCGTTATGATATATTTCTATAGTTAACCAGTCAGGCTCTCCAGGCTTGAGGGCTCTGCTTAAAGATATCCACACGTCAACGTCTACGAAGCATCCAGCCTGGGCTTGCGGAAGATAGGAGGCTACATATATGTTGACCTTCGTTACCTTGACGTCAGGCGGGAGGCCGGGAGGCGGAGCAACCTCCTTAACCGTTAGGGTTAGAGTGTTTGACTTAACCATCGAGACCGCCTACATAAACGTTACCTCTACGATGTTGCTCTGAACGAAGTCTATTATTCCAGCCTTGCTGTAGACCTTCGCCTTCATACCCTTCAAATACCATATCCCGCTGTATGGGATGTTGAACACGTAGCTTAGCGAAGATGCTCCAGCGTTTACGTCTATGTATTGAGCCCACGATGGAACGATTCCAGGAGCCTCAACTACGAGGTAGACCGTTAACCTATCACTTACTGGGAGAGGTTTCTTAAACGTTACATTTCCCTTAACGGTTAACCCCTCCTCAACAGGTATCGTTGTCTTATCAACAGTTATACTGTTCGTAGCAACATCATAGTCTATAGGTAGGACAGTTACGGTTACAGCGTTGCTCTTAACGTATTTATATATTCCAGCGTAGGTGTATAGACTGTATGTTCCGGGGTAGTAGAACGGCCTCTCGAAGCTGTATTCCGCAGAAGTGCTTCCAGCCCTAACCCTTATACTATACGACTGCACTGGGAAGTCGTTTTCACGAAGCTCAATGTTCAGCGTTGAGTCGCTTGGAAGAGGAGCTGTGAACGTTACCCTGCCGGACACTATGATTGATTGTCTAGCAGTTATCGTTGTCTTATCTACGCTTATAGTGTTCGTGGCAACGTCAACTGCTGGAGGGGGCGGAGCAGCCTCCTTAACCGTTAGGGTTAAAGTATTCGACTTAACCACACTTACCACCGCAGTCCAAATGAATATATCCTAGGGAGCCATCCTCCCTAACCATGTAGATCATTTTGTCCCCGGGCTTAAAAAACTCTCCACACAGCTCACATCTATACTCAGTTATCTTCCTAACTATCACTAGTAGCCACCGACATAGTAGTAGTAGGCTATCAGGGTCATGTAGCCGGATACGTATACGCTTCTAGGGTTAGCCGTCACCCCGTCGCTCCACTTCCACCATGTATAGAGCCATGGCATCTTGCTCCTAGCCTCAACAGTATGTGTCCCACTTATCTTTAAGGTTACAGGAGCATCACCAACATATTTGCCGTCAACGTAGAACTCTGTCGGCGCAAGGAAGCCGTATTGATCCCTGCTGTCTAGGGATAAACGGTCATAAACCTCAATAGTTACAGCGTTGCTTTTCACACGTTGCTCAGACCCAGCGAAGTATGCCTCAGTATATAATGTATATCTGTCAGGGGCAGCGAAGGCATCCTTGTCTTTATAGGTTGCATACGTGGCCCCAGCTGGAGCCGTTACGGCAGTATGACTTATGGGGAGCGGTACCCCTACTGACCAGGGTATTGCATATACATCTATTTTTACATCCATTGATGACGGTAAAGCATCTGAGAAATCCACTCTACCACTGATCTCCACAGGCTCGTATGGCGCATAATCATACTTAGGAACTGATATGGTATTCCTAATTATTGAAACCGCTACAACTGTGAACGCTAGAATGTTGCTCTTCATCGCCTCCACTATGCGAAGTTTGCATCAGTATATACGTTATATGTTCCTGCAGATGTGAATGAAAGCATGAAGCTATACGATGCAGTCGTCGATCCCTTAGAAACCTTTAAAGCATCAGATCTCTGGAGGACGTCGTTAACGTATACATCTATCCTTACGTTCGCATCCCCGGGCAAAGCAGCTGAGAACCTTAAGCCTCCTGATACCGTTACCGTCTCACCTACCGTAAGCTCCGTTTTAGGAGCTGATATCTTGTTCTCAACTATCTCAACCTTTGGAGGTGGAGGGGGAGCAGCTGTAACCGTGAACGTTATGGTATTGGACTTAGTCATTAAACCACCAAGTATATTACATCCTCAAACTTATAAGTTTTACTTCTTCAATACTTTATACAATACAAGCCCTCCAACACCTGCCGCAACTGGAACATACCAGTACTTCTTCAAGTAGTACTCTAATCCAGGCGTTGGCTCAAGACTTATCGTTAAGCTCGTCGATGGAGGAGTTACCGTTACAGCTTCAATCGTCTGGCCGTAGTATCCGAGCTTTGAAGCTGTTACGGTATATGTTCCAGCTATGAGGTTCTCGAATACAACGGTCCCGGAGGAATCGGTTTTCCCACTCCTCCTCTCCAACCCTACAACAGTTACTTCAACCCCTCCAACCGGCCTCATAGTGTACTTGTCCACGCATGTAACTATGAGGTTAGCTGTTTCAGCCTCCGAAACAGTTACGTCAGCTATCAGCAATACGCCTATGTTCCCCCCTCCAGCTATGTTCTTACCCGTTCCGCATCCAGCATATGCTCCAACCCCCGTACCAACCATTCCAACCTCCCTCTCAATGGTTACCCTTGGATCAGCTGTAGTGTACGGCGTATCGAGAATGTACATGAATTCTTTATAGTCCCATCCGCCATCAACATTAACCTCAGCTATTGCTTTCCCCCCAGCAAATATCCTTACTAGATTCCACATTTCAAGATATATTACAGCCCACGTCGGATCAACCCTATAGTATGATGTCGTGTAGAATCCCTTAATCGTCCACTCAACAGCTCTGGGATAGCTATCCCTAACGTTTACTTCGCCTGCAACGATCCCCTTAGCCCATACCCCGATCCCAGCAACCATTCTACCATGTATCTGATACTTGAACAGTGTAGGGTCATCACCCTTCCAAACATTTCCTAAAGCATAGTAGTATGTTTCAACCCACTGCCTAGGCTTAAGCCTAACATTCCTGTATATGTATGGCACATTTACCACTTAGCGTCAGTATATACAGCATAAGTTCCGGGAGATGGGAAACTTATTGTGAAGCTGTATGTTGCCTTGCTTGAACCCTTAGGACACGATGCCTTAAAAGTAAATACCTTAACTTCGTTGCTGTAAACATCTATTGATGCAGAAGCATCGCTTGGAAGGGGATTCTCGAAGACCAGCTCCCCGGAGACGTTTACAGCCTCCCCTACTGCAAGCGTGGTTTTAGGTGCTGAAATAGTGTTAAGACTTATCCTTGGAAGTGCAGCTGCTGGAATTATCCTGCTTGCAACGTATACTCCAGCCCCAACCAATCCTACTACAACCCCTGCTAAAGCAGCCTTCTTCAACTTATCCTCAGGCATAAAGCCACCTAGTAAAAATACAGTTTACATTTATAAACTTTTACAAAAATTGGAGGAGCCCACGGCTGAAGCCGTGGGGAGTGTTAAAGTATTAGGCCTGCTAGGAATCCCACAATTCCTGAAGCAACTGCTGAGGTTAAAGCTGCATCCTCAGGCCTCTTCGATACTGTAGGCTCCTTCATAACAGCATACGTTAAAGCATAGGAGGCTATGCCCGACATCAAAGCCAATCCTACAGCTTTACCCAACCCTGGACTCTCATATCTATATATTGATCCGCATCTAGGACACTCAACCCTTCCACCATACATCAGAAGCCTGAAACCACATATTTGGCAAGGCATTATCTGGCAGCTGTATCCGTGTTTCTTCATCTTATACCAGGCTTCCTCAAACATTGAGGCAAATGTTTCAGCCTCCCTTGAACCGCATGGAACACCGTAGACTGAATGTATGTGGTGGGCCATCTCGTGAGCTGCAACCCTAACCATCCTCTCGGGATCAAGCCTAGGTGAAAGCTCTATTCTACCATCTATATATCTACCTGCCTCAACATCATCCCTAAACACTACCTTAGGCAGGGGAACCCTGAACTTCTCAGCTATCTCCAATACCGTATCGTATGCTTCCCTAATAGCTTGTGATTGCTGAAGAAACTGCTGGGACATACTGTACTGATGGCTGCGTAATCTGGGGAGCTGATACGATTATCGGCCCCCTAGACTCGAGAACGTATCCCCCATACTTCTTAGCAGCTAACGCCTCCTCAACAATCCTCCATACGCTGCTCTCAGCAAGCGGTAGGGCTGATAGGAGGATAGCTCTCGAAACCTTATCTGCAACAGTTCCAGGCTTGGCTACGAAGTAGTTTACTCCTGCACCCCCTACAACTCCTCCAATCCTTAAAACGTCCTTAGCATATTTGGGTACTTTGCCCATCTCCTCAAGCTTGACGAGTGCCTTATCTATAAGCCCAAATACGGCTGATGCTACAGCCTCAACCAATTCAACAGTCATCCAACCACCTAGATATATGGTGGGGCTCAGATATATTAACTTTTCGCTTAAAAAAGTAATACTCTGTATTACCCTACCTACTTGGAGTTGAGCTCTGAATCCTAGGTTTCACAGCTTCTGAAGCATCCATCCTCTCAACGCCTCTTAGAGGAGGCTTTGAGGATAGCAGTACCGTAAGCATCCTGAAGAATTCCCTAGCCTCCCTGCTCGATAGGAGGTTTGAAACCTCATCAAACATTTTCAAAGCCTTCTCCAACCCTCCATCCTCAACGATTCCAGCAATCCTCTGGGCGACGGAGCTTCTATTTATCCTCTCCTCAACCATCTTTAAAACAGCCTCAACAGTTTTCTCAACGCCCCTTCTAAACCCAAAATATATTGCTAGAGCGGTTACTGAGCCGTTTATCAATGCGCTTAAAACAACCAGGAGGAGATCCATTACGTCTCCCATACTAGATGATAGGTATACTTATATATTTTCTCGCACTGCTCGTTCAAGTAGTTTATTCCCTGGGGAGTGTCAAGTATTCCCTTACATCCGGGATTCATCATTAAAGCCTTGAACAAGCGTGGAACATTAGTTACAACCTCCTCAAACTCATCCCAATACATCCTCATAACTGTCCTAAATATCGGCAGAACATCAGGACTTGTTAAGCCGTAAGTATCATAGATTAGGCTTGTTAAATCAATGTTTCTAGATATTGCCTCCTTAAGGTTTTCGGGAGTCAGAAACCTCTTGAAGTAGTTTATGAACTGCCTAATTATCCTCTCACGGCTTCTGCTCCTTGCCGCCTTCTCCAGCCCCTCCACCACCTCCCTCATGCACTTCCACCTGCTGAGGGGTTTCAACACTCATCTTCTCAACGGTCTTCATAGGTGGAGGAGGACCCCTGCTCTTAACGTATCTATCTATGACGTCTAGACCCCTCCTAACCCATCTGTCAACCATCCTGACAGCATCCACCTTACCCTCCTTAGTGATCGGGGTTTCCTCCTCCTTAGGCGTGAAGGCATCCATTATTGCTCCAGAAACCTTCTTAGCTATCGTTCCAGTAACCTCCTCCCCTATGCTCTTCTCTATCTCCTCCCCGAGCTTCTGGAAGAATCCCTTACGCTCCTCTTTGTTCATGTTTTTAGTCACCTCAGCCAGAGTCTCCCTAAGCTTAGCTATCTCCTCCTTGTATGGTGTAAGGGCTTCCTGAACCCTCTCCCTAAGCATCTTCTCCTGCTCCTCCTTCTCCCTCACCTTCTTAGCCTCCTCCTCAGCCTTCTTAGCCTTCTCCTCAGCCTCCCTCACCCTCCTCCCAAGCATAAGCCTCTCAATCCTAAGCTGATACTTCCTAAACCTCTCATCCCACTTCTTCATCAATGCCTCAACATCGCTGCTGCTCTTAAGCCTCTTATCAATAGCATCCTCAACTATCCTAGCTATCTCCTCCTTACTTAACCCCTCCCTCCTACCCCTCCTCTCCTCCCTCCTCTCCCTCCAATCGTCAAGCATCTCCTGGACAACGAAGAACCTGGTTAACGGATCAAGCTCCTCAAGCCCTCCCCCCTTAAAAAGATCCATGATGTTGAACTCCTCAACCCCTCTGGCCGGAGCAGATTCAGGCTTAGCCTCCCTCTTCTCCTCAGGCTTAGCCTCCTCACCCATAACCCATCCCCATACGTGCAAACTTAGCGATGTTCTCATTTATTAGCTTAACAACCCCGCTGCTCCTATTGATTTTGAATCCAACCTTCCTTAGAAGAGCTAAAGCAACCGCCGACTCATTTATAAGCCTAATCAGATTACGTGCATGCTCGATGGGGCCGTAGTTGCTCTCATAATAGTTCACGATACGCTTCAAATCCTCAAGCTCCTCAACGATCCTCTCATAGTTTTCATGAGCTGCACGCCATTCAGCAACCTCCTTCTCCCACGGAAACGTATGCAGCCTGGATGGAGGGACGCCGTGCTTCTTAGCAGCATGATCTGCAAGAATTGAAGTAATCTTCTCGCCAATCCCTATCTGGGCCTCAGTCATCTTCCTAGCAGTCTCAGCAATCTTCCTCTGAACAGTAGATATAACCTCGCTCTCAGCCAAATCACCGCCCTTAGCCAAACGCTTCTCAAGACTTACGAAGCGTTTACGAATAGTAAAATATGGAAGCCTCCTCTCCTCACAGAACTTCAAAAGGCTCTGCCCGCCGTTCTCCTTATACTCCAACCACTCATTATACAGATTACGAATATCCTCATCCGACCACTTCTTCTCAATAACCATACATCCTCACAAACCCACATATTAACACTACTATTTTAACTTTTCCATTTTAACTTTTTAACTTTAACTTTTAACTCACACCCAACCCAAACCACAACCCCCACCAAACATCAACCCCAAACCCCAGAAAAACAGAGAAAGTACTTCATTCGTAACATAATGTCCAGACCCCACACCACATCCAAAACCCTCAATCAACATCCCCTATCACTCAACCCATCACACCTACATCAACCCCCACCCAATCAACCAAACACATCACAGCAAACACAAACCCCAATACAAACATCTTGAAAAGCCTACATTGTAATGTAAGGTTCGACCCTCGTAACACCTCACCTTCACCCCCCAGGACAGAACAGTCCATCACCTATTTTTCACCCACTTTCACCTTCTTCATATACAAAACTCTGAGTTGAGGCTGATTTTCATGACGCCACAGTACGAAATCAAAAAAC
>Ga0209225_1000857_pt1 | contig 32316 bp, 32 predicted proteins | sample WasSprMetagenome_FD_184732 | JGI IMG/M metagenome (GOLD analysis project Ga0209225, IMG submission 184732) | Sulfidic aquatic microbial communities from Washburn Spring, Yellowstone National Park, USA - WS (SPAdes) (version 3) | ecosystem: Environmental > Aquatic > Thermal springs > Hot (42-90C)... | reverse complement strand
TCCTGCCCTAACAATCCATACCTTCGAGGACACTCTCCCTATATATCACACTGATAAGGATGTCCCAGGCAACGTGGACTGGCAAAAAATAGAAGAGGCTGTACAACTTGCCGAAATAATAGCTACCAACTACATGAAAAACAAATGGAAGATGCTTCACTACACCGTCCTCATAGAGAAAGTCAAAGAAAAAGCCATGAAACTAAAAGACATAAAAGAAGCCTCAGAACTCATAGATTTCCTAGAAAAGATAAAAATAGAAAACGAGAAACAGGCACACTATATAAGAAGGGAACTAACAAGGCCCATCTTCGCCGGGACATACGGAGAAGTATTCGAAGACCCAGTTGTGTCTTATCCTTACCTTCTCGAAGCCATAGAAGACCTACTGTCCCTAACACAGTCTCCAATGGATAATACTACAGGTGAATCCAAGCTAAAAGCCCTAGTCAAAACAGTTCCAGGCTGGGAAACAAAGATCTATGATTTAAGGATTCTAGTCGATAAGAATGCTGGAGAAGAATTAAGATATCTTGCAAGACTACTGGCAACGGCATACTTTGCTGAAACCAAAAAGGTCTTCGAAAAGGTTGCAAGTTTTTCTCTTTAAACAACCGATGTTTACGATGTAGCCGGTCAGACACCAACATCTGCTGAAGTCTACAGTGAAGAGGGCAATGGAAGCTAGACAGTAAAAACAGCCTTCACAGTCAGTTGACAAATGGCCTCTTTGCAGGAATCACGTCAGCTTAAATTATTTCTTTTAAAAAATCATTTTTTCTTTCTTTATATCTTCTTCATTTGCAACAAAGATTGCGTCATCACCAATAACATAGTGTGTTCTGGCAACGCTTAACACTCTCTTTAAGGCCTTCTCAAGACTCGTCGCCTTGAAGAGAGCCCCAGCGGCATACTTGTGTCCGCCGCCGCCAAGGCTACTAGCGATGACAGAGGCGTCATAGCTGGAGGACGGCTGTGCCCCCGCATAAAGCCTAAATTTGAACAGCCCCCTCGGGACAATTACAAGTGTAAATTCTGCCCCCCTGCGTTCTAGGAGGATCGTCAAGTATCTATAGGCAATGCCTAGATCTTTCTTGAAAGCTACAATTGTAACTTTTTCGACAGGTATTTTTTCAGCAATTTTCTCCGTTCTTTTCCTCATCTCCTCGTGCCGTGAAATCCACTCTCTTACCTCCTCGCGCTTCAAGGCTTCAAGCCCTTCTCGAGCCAGAAGTTCTACGAGACGTAGCTTTCCACGGTATCCCGCCCCTTTTACCGCCGCGTCCAGTAACAAGGCTTCCTGAGACCTTATATCAGCTGTGTCGGTCTCGACAGCCAAGTTTACGAGGGTAACGGCGAGGGGATTGTTATCCAGCGAGAGTGCCTTCATGGCAAGAAATGCTGAGGCTGGCGCCGATGGGTCATAGAATTCCTCATCCGCACATGGGGAATTTGTTACGTGGTGGTCAGCCCTAAGTCTAGCTTTTCCTGGACAGGGCAGATCGGCAACAAAGTCCCAGTAGACGCGCCGCAGTATGGGGCTTCTTAATACGTCTTGTGGATGTGCTAGAACTATCTCTGCGTTTGGTTTCGAAATCTTGAAGAGGGTTGCACTGACTATACCGTCCACGTCTCCTGCGTCTGACAATGCCAGAGGCTTCTTTTTTATCTGTGCCGTCAATATTTGTAGAGTCCTATAGATGGATACATATGACATCATTAATGCATCACGCCCCTCAAAAATTCTCATAGAAATAAAAGGTTATCTTGGTAGCCAATTTATCCTATGACAGCAAGTTCCTTTACTGTCTTTCCCTCCTCAAACCTAGACAAGACAAGGTTGCCAGCCTCCTGGCTCCTCGGTCTACCCGAAGTTATCCAGCTCGCCATCTCCTCTGCTACTACGGGGGCCATCATAAATCCGTGGCCACTAAAACCTGTAGCAATGTAGAGGTTTTCGATAGGCGTAACTGGGCCAATTATTGGATGATGATCAGGAGTCATCTCGTAATACCCGGGCCAGTACCTGAGGATGTTCACGTTTGGGAGCCACGGAAGCCACTTGCTCCAAACCGAGACAACCTTCTCGAGGAAGGCTAGCTTAACGCTCAGCTCGCCGAACGGCTTCTCTTCTACGTCCACACCCATCAATACATTACCGTGGAAAGTTTGCACCGCGTATGCCCCAGAAGCCACGTCTATTATCAACGGGTCAAAAAGCCTGCCAAAGTCTTCGGTTAACGCTGCATGGTGTGGCACCGGCGTGAGGGGTATCTTTATCCCGTTTCTCTCGAGCAGATATACAGAGTAGGCCCCCGCAGTGACGGCAACGTTTCTAGCAGGTATCTTTTCACCATCTATCAGCACGCCCATGGCAGCCCCGTTTTCTATATCTATGCGTGTAACCTCTTTTCCAACCAAAAACTCTACTCCAAGACTCTTTGCGGCTAAGAACTGTTTATACAACGAGTCGAAGGGGCTGGCTTTGCCCGCCAAAGGGTCAAAGAGAGCCCCAACCATCTTGGAAGTATCCACGTAAGGAGCAACTTCTTTGACGAAGTCCTCGCCCACGAGCCTTGTATCTAGGCCGAACATATGGTGGATACGCATATACCCCTTAATCTTCTCTAAGTCTTCTTCCCTGTGGGTAAGCCACAGGTACCCGCTCCTTGAGTACTTCACGCCAAGCTTTTCCTTGAGCTCTCCCCACAGCTCGATGCTCCTCTTCATTAAGACTATGTGCTCTCTACTAGTAAAGCTGGCCCTGATGCCGCCGGCACAGCGGAAAGTCGAGCCGCTGCCGAGATAGTTCCTTTCAACAAGTAGGATCTTGCCAAAGCCCTGCTCTGCCAGCTTAAAAGCCAGGCTAACACCTATAATGCCGCCTCCAACGATAATCAAGTCATACATCCTTCTTCACCCTCAAGAAAAGCCTCGCAGGGACAGGTTCAAGAGGTGGACGAATAGCAACATAGCTCAGCTTTTCTACTGGAACTCCAAGCTTGCGGGAAAGAATACCAAGAACTATTGGCACACAGTATCTTCCCTGGCATGGCCCCATCCCAATCCGCAAGTAGCGCTTTAAACTCTCTACATCGCGAAAGCCCATGTCTATTGCTCTCTCCACGTCCTCGACAGTTACCCGCTCGCACATACACACATAACTATTCAACTTCTTTTCGCCCGTACCGACCTCACCTCCATAACCAACTCTTCAGGAACCTCAACAGTCACAACCTGAGTCTTATTTACCTCGAAAACTCTCAAAACCACACCTGTACCAAGGACTCTGCCATCCCTGCCCAGCAACTCTACAGAATCCCCCTTCTTCAACTTGGGTAGAAACTCATAGGGTACAGTAACCTTAGCGGGGCCGCTGAGATCCACCAGGAACATTGCTTGGCCAGGACACGTCCCAACACATACCCCGCACCCAGTACACTTTTCCCAGTCTATCTTGGGTCTCCCCCTCAAGCCGCCAACCATTATAGCCTTAACGGGGCACACAGCCTCACACACATTACATGGTATCTCCTCTACGCATTCCGTTACAGCCACAGCCCCCCTTTTCAGTCTCTCAATGGGCGGAACCAGTCCAAGCGAGAACAATGTCTCCTTTTCAATAATCCCGCTACGCCTATACATTTAGACTCACCTTTTTCTGCCCCTCTAGAATTTTGACCGAAAACTGGGTCCCCCTCACTTCTTCCAGGAGCCTGAGAGTCTCCTCACGCTCTTCAACCAGCTCTTTCTGTGGACCAAGGATACTCATTGCGGCTGAGAGCCCAGCTATCCTGCCAGTGAGAAGCGCCGTAGTGGCCTCCTCCACGCCAGAAGCATCTCCAGCCACATATACTCCAGGTACACTGGTCTCCATATATTTGTTCCTGTAAGGAACATAGCCCCCGAGCTCACTCGACCAGACCATTTTTGCCCCCATTTCTGCCAGCAAGCGGGCCTCCGGCGTCAGTCCAACAGCAAGCAACAGCAAATCAGCATCAAACACTTTCTCTGAACCCTCTATGGGCTGATAGTCTCTTCCAACCCTAGCCACGACAACCCTTTCAACATGGCTAGACCCCTCAGCTCTAAGTACTGTATGCTCCGTCAATATAGGAACCCCCAGCCTGCGAACCTTAGCCGCATGCACAAACCAGCCGCCAATCTCGGGTCTAACCTCAACTATGGCTGCCACATCGACCCCCGCCTGTAGCAATTGATAAGAAACAATCAACCCCACATTGCCCGCACCCACAACTACTGCCCTCTCGCCAGGCTTAACCCCATACTCATTCATCAACGTCTGGGCCGCACCTGCACCCATTACGCCTGGAAGAGTATTTCCCGGAAACGGGAGGAAACGCTCCACAGCACCAGTGCCCACAACTACAGCCCTGGGTTTAACCCTTAAAAGCCGGCCATTGCTGTTTACAGCCAGGATCCCCTCGCTAAACCACCCAAAGACAGAAGACCGCGTGTAAATCTTGACGCCCAGCTCCTCGGCCTCCTTAACTAGCTTCTCAGCTATCTGAAAACCCCTCAGCCCACCAAAAAGCTCGCCAGAGCCAAAAAACTTGTGCGTCTGCTTGACTAGTTGCCCACCAGGCCTAAAATGCCTCTCAAAAACCACCACTTTGAGTCCTCTCTTGGCAGCTGAAATAGCTGCAGAGAGCCCAGAAGGCCCAGAACCAACTATAACAACGTCAGCTAGGATTTCTTCGCTTTCAGATGGCACTTCCTCTCCCGTGCTCGGCAAAGAAGCGACATCGCTCTCGACAATGATACCATCCATAGCCGGCTCAATACAAGCCCTAACCTTGCTCTTGCCGTTAACCCGTACCATACACCCAGAACAATACCCAATCATACAGAAGGGGCCCTGAGGCTCAGGAGTATTCCTGAAACTCCTCACACCACTGGCCCAAAGTGCGGCTGCTATGCTTTCGCCCTCAAAGCCCTCGATAGGTTTCCCATTGAAATAGAACCTTAACTCTCTTCCTCGCTTAAACGTTAGGATAGGGTGTTCCGAAATCCTCACATTTAAACATTATTCAAAACGAAAATAAATAATTTTTTATAATAAAGGGAAATACTGATACAGCTGTAAACTCAAGGGAAAATCTTTACAACGACTCATGCGAAAAACTTTTATTGCTTCTTTTTGTCAACACAGCTTAGAATGTATGTCGAAATAGACGTTGACAAAATTAAAAAAGACTTTCAAAAAAACCTTTCCCGTGCGCTAAGCATAGGCTACCCCCTAAAATACGCAATAGCTAAGGCCTTATCATGGACACTAATGAAGTATCCATGGGTTCAAGAAATATATTACTCAGAAATAAGCCTAGGCGAGTTTGTCGAGGGAGAAGACATAGATGGAAGAGACGTGGATGTCCTTATCAAGACCAGCATACCTTCGACGAACATCTCGAGATCAATCGAACAACAACTAGAAGATACACTCAACACGGTCCTACAAGAACTAGGGCTATGCCCCAGTAACGGGCACAACATTGTAGAGCTACACATAGACGACATATATGCTAGATGCGCCTCTGAAGCCACTCTAAACGGCAGGACACCCCACAACGCAATACTGCTCTACAAAAGCGGGACAGCCACATTTAAAAACCTAGAAAAAGAAACACCGATGTGGACGAAGCCCTAGAAAGAATACTTGAACAACTCGAAAAAGATTTGCCAGGAATCGTTCTCGAAGAGGCTTCTAAAGTGGAAAATCCAAGGATAAGCGGCATCTATGTTTATGCAAAAAACTACGACTACTTAAAATATCACCTCGCAAAGAAGCTGGCCCAGGCACTCATACAAATCCCGTGCATCAGGGAGGTCTACTACGCAGACATAGCCTCAGGAGAATACATCACGGGACAGACATATTTCGGCAGAGACATAGACCTAATAATAATCGCAGACCAGCAGAACTGTCCCCAGCTCAAGGAATACCTCGCAATCCTAGAACAAAAAATAAACCAAATAGTTGCAAGAACAGCCACAAAACTTCCAGAACTAGGCTGGCTCAAGACACTTGCAGAAACAAACGGAATAGTAGAATTCCACCTAGACGACGTCTACACAAAGATGCTACAGGACAAGAAAACCCAACACAGAATATCCGACCTAAACGTTATACAGCTTGCAAACAAATAGCCTTAAAGAAAGAGAAGAAGCCTCATAAACCTTATAAAGCAGGACACACAGATGGTTTTTGATTCCCATGCTCATGATTTATAACGATGGAAAACATAAAGTAGCAGTTTTCAGGGAACTAACACCCAAAGGTGCCGTCCAATCAAACCAGCTTGCAATAGTCCACGGCGAAGAAGCACTACTAGCAGACCCAGGAGGAAGAGTAGTCTTCAGCAAACTAATGTCCGAAATCTCTGTAATCGCACCAGCAACCAAGATAAAATACATCTTCTACACACACCAGGACCCAGACGTCATGGGTGCCGCCGCAAGCTGGTACACCGCATTACCCAACGCAAAGATACTCCTACCAGAAATATGGGCAAGATTTATACCCCACTTGTTCCCCCCAGACACAAACATAACAGAAAGACTAATACCAATACCAGACAACGGCACAGAAATACAGCTCGCAGACTGCACACTAAAACTCATACCAGCCCACTTTCTACACTCCCCCGGAAACTTTTCACTATACGACCCATGCTCAAAAACGCTCTTCTCAGGCGACATATTCGCCTCACTCCTACCACAAGGCACAGACTACGACACAGCACCAGACATAGACCAGCACATACAATACATGGAGCCCTTCCACAAAAGATACATGGCCTCCAGCAAGGCGCTAAAGGCATGGGTAGCCAAGGTCAAAAACCTAGACATAGAAACAATCATACCACAACACGGCGCAATAATCAAGTCAAAGCCCCACATAGAAAAAGCCCTACAGTGGCTCGAAAACCTACAAGCAGGAATAGACCTCTTATACTGACCATCATGATAACAAAGTTATCATAAATGATAACAAGGTTATTACAATTATTTTAAACAGAGAAAAACAAAAATAACAAAGTTATCACCAAAAATAACTTAGATATATCAAAAACTAAAATTATTCGTCTGCCTCAGATCCCTGACTAGATACAAGTTCTAGGGCTTCCTCTAAGCTCTCTCTGTCAACAATTGAATCTATCCTCTTAACAATTTCCTTAAACTCGTAATATTCAGCTATCTTCATTAAAGCGATTCTCTGGTTGTCATAGCTAATATGTGGCGCCCCTTCGTGAAGTTTCTTTGAAAGCTCTGAAATAAGCATACTTATTTTATCATCCATGTTTTTTATGGATAAGCCAGCAAGATACAACGCCAGAAGTGGCCTAGCAAACTGATGTCTAATAAAAGCTCTCCCTTTGCTAATCACCTTAAAGGCGAGATAGTTAAGTATAGCTGAATAGTAATAGGCACATATTTCATCTTTACACTCGATATAGCTTACGTGGCTATCAACTATTGTATTCTCTTCGGGCCTAAATGCGAAAGCCGAAAATATCCTGTCGCATCTATATGCTACATAAAACTTGTTTGTATTCAAGGTAATGATTTTACCTGGTTGCTTTAGTTCTTCGCTTAACCTCTCAATTTTCTTGATGATTTCACTTGTAACATAACGTTCATTTAGACTCAAGGCATTACGTAGAAAATTCTTAAGTGACTCTTCACCTTTTGACGAGAGAAGAACCTCAAGTTGCTTACGTAGCCTAAAAGGATTAATTTCGCCTACATAGACAAGTTTATAGATATTAATCCCATATTCATCTAACATCCTTCGAGGAACAACAAGCTCTTTGTTCGTATTATGAAGCCGAAACACAAACCTAGCATCGCTAAAATTATATTCGTCTAGAACCAAGCCTGCGTATTCCTCCTCACTTTTCTTCCTTTCTCCACCAAGTAAACCCATTATGTAGAGTCCCTTTGGATAAATCTTTTCAACACCAAGTTCTTCGGCTAGCCGTTCAAGATCCTCAGTGAAATAAAGCAAGCCAGGCTTAATGTATTCGTCATAGCTTTTATTGAAAGGCTTGACCATCAGATAGTCTTTTATCTCGTCAAGCTTGAGACGCTTGCTATACCTCTTGTCTTCTGGCAAAACTAGTTTAATTACATTAGCCTCTGACGTGAAGCGAGAAACCTCCTTCGTTTTCTTGACAACTATAACTGCAGGATAAATACCATGCTCGAACACGTCAAAGTCAAAATCAAAAAGCTTCACATGGCCCCCTTGCTTCTTCATAAAGCTTTTAACAATACAGTATGTAGCCACTATTCCGGCAGGTATCGGTGTTTTGTGATTAAATAGCTGATCTCTATTCATTATAAATGCCACACCCTCATTAGCAAGCTCTAGGGATCTTGCAAGGCCAGCTGATGCAATATCAGCTCCAGCAATTAGCTGTCCTGTTTTTCTCGCATCAATTTGTTTCTTTTCTTCTTTCTTCTTTTCTTTTTTCTCTATACATTCCTTAATTTTTTCAGACATATTTTCTCTGATTTTTTCCGAATAAGGTGCATTATACTCCGTAACAGGGATCCATGGAGGATTCGTGACTATAATATCTGCTTTAAACTTCTTTAATGCAAGCGAGGTGTAAACAGACATTAAAACAGTACTCCAAACATCGTTACCTTGATGTGTATGAATTAGATTGGCTATCGTAGAAGCTACAGAATCCTTTCTAAAATGTTCCAGGAAACTTTGAATGAAGACATCCTTGCTGTTTTTCAAGTCTTCAAAAATCTGCTCATCAATTTCTCTCTCCACACATTCTTGTTCTAGTCCACAACTCTGATAAGCAAACCTAATTGCAAGAGCGATGCTTTTCTCCAATGTTCTCAGACTTGCTAAAATATCAGAAGTCTTCTTCCACTGCACCGCGTTAATGTTGATTAAATATTCTAGATAGGAAGAAGCCTTCTCTAAAATATCCTCCAATCCGGGAAACACTATACTTTCTTCGCCAAAGAGCGTAGCGAAGGTGTCGATATGATAAACATGAGGAGGATTGTCAGGTTCTTTGCCTGTAGAACGCTTGTAAGCCATAACCATTTCAGCCCTAGCAACGGCAACAGCCAGGGGATTAACATCAAAACCGACAACCTCGCCAAAAGCTTCGTCAGGCTTCTCGTTCAATTCTATTTTCCTATGAAAGGTTCTTACAAGAAAAGTTCCTGAACCACAAAACGGGTCCAAAACAATTTTATTTTTCATGTCAAATTCATTAACAATCATTTCTACAAGCCAGGGAGGCGTATAGTATTCTCCTAGTCTCCTCCTTACAGGAGGCTCCACGAGAAATTCATACAAAGTCCTAAAAACGTCTTCTGCAGTGTTCTGGGACCAATCAACTAAGCTGGCTCTTCTAATAATCTCATTTAACACTTTTGTCAGGTTTATCTTTGCTTCACTAGCACGTAAGGCAACCCTCCACCAGTTCAGATAAGGCAAAGCAACATCAACATTCAAAAGCGAACCACTGCAAATGTCCTCTGCATTGCCGCTTTTCTCGAGTGCAATCGACAAAGATGCCAAAACAGCCATATGCATATACGTGTGGCGGATAAAAAGGTCCTCAAAAAACTCTTCTCCAGCCTCACCATATAACATTCGCATTATTCCCTTATATGCTTCATAGAGTGGACTTATTCTCGGATCATTTTTTAACATGCCGAAAATGTTTCTAAGATCTTCCAGAAGCTCATTGATGTTTAGTTTATAAAGAGCTTCAATGTTTCTGGAAAGGGGAGGAATCTTAAATGTCCTTATTTGTGGGATAACCTGAGTTTTTAAGAATTCTTTTGCCTCTTCTAAGCCACATTCTGTTATAGGCTCAAGACCAGTTTCTCTTACACGATAAATTCTCCACTTTGACCAATTAGTCAAGATGTAAAAATTTGCTCTAGAAACAACGGGCCAATACTTCGAGGTCGCGTCCTGAACGGCAGCGTCAAACTCTTGCTCATATGACTTGAACTCGAAAACCACCTGACCCCCAAGCAACATGTCAACAGCTTTTTTCTCAGTCTCGGACACGTAGACCTCTTGAGGCATTAAGAGGTCTATCTGTTCCCTAGACAAAAGCTGATCCAGCATTAATAGGTCAGGATTCTTCTCAACCTCATACCTTGCTCTAATAGCATCTCTTAAAAGCCAGGTGATAAGACCTACCGCTTTCACCCTGACATTCTCGTGTAACTTGCTTGACATAACAAGTACCCCTTGTCCATATGTCTAAGGCTCAACAAGCTATAACCCACACAGCTCATAAATCATTCCCTAAACCACTATAAATTTGTAATTCATAGATACGCCAAAAACCTTCCTAAACGATTAATACACAATCGTTACCAGCATAAATCTTGAACCCTCTATATTGCAGTCATCGTAACGAAAAACTAATAAATTCCACGAATACTTATTCTAACCAGCCCCGTCAGCACCGGCGTGAATCCGGGCGCGGGGACCAGCCCCGCGTAGCTCAGCGGTAGAGCATCCGGCTGTAGCCCATAGCCCGCGGCGACAGGCGTCAAACGCTGGAATGAGACCGCGGCAGCCGGCAGGCACCGGAGGGCCCCCGGTTCGAAACCTGGTGCTGACGGGTCATGTTTATAGCGCTCGCACCTAGGCAAGTTCTACAACTGTAAAAGCATATAATGCATGCTTTCCACGGCACATGAGCATGTGTGCTGAAGCTTTGACGAAAGTTTTTTAGCTTAACCGAAGAATATTAGTATAGCCTTATGCCAATCACCGTCTCTAGGAGAAGTGAAGACTACCTGAGAACTATTTACGAAATTTCGGAGAGAAAAGGATACGCCCGCATAAAGGATATCTCTGAAGCGTTAGGTGTTAGGCCTTCCACAGCCGTAGAAATGGTGAAAAAACTCTGCGAACAGGGCCTTGTGAACTACGAGAGGTATGGAGCAATCACTCTTACTCCACAAGGAAAAGAGATAGCTCAAGCTGTCAAGAAGAGGCACGACGTCTTTAAAAAATTCCTAGAATTACTGCTGGTGCCAGACGACATTGCAGAAAGAGATGCACACATACTTGAGCACCAGCTACATCCAAAAACAGTACTACAGATCAGTAGGTTTGTTGAGTTCATCACGTGGGCTATGCAAAGCGAGCATCCAAGATTTATCAAAATTAGGGTCGAAGAGGTTCTCGATGAATTCAGGATGTATTGTAAAAAACACGAGAATAACAGTTGAGTACATTCTACATTTAACTGCCAAGCCTAACTTTATTAGGGTTGCCAAATTTTTTTCTCAATATCTTAGGCTAAGCTATATTTCCACCTAATTTTCTCTAAAAATTCGGGTAACCGAAAATTGGGGTGGTGGACCATAGAGAAGAGGTTAAGCGAACTTAAGCCGGGAGAAAGGGGTATCGTTACAAGAGTATCTGGTTCCGGCTTAATAAAAAAGAGACTCCTAGAAATGGGGCTAGTGAAGGGAACAGAAATCGTTATGGTAAGAAAGGCACCCTTAGGAGACCCCATAGAGTTTCAAGTGAAGGGCTACAATTTGAGTTTAAGGAAAGTGGAAGCCGATAATGTCTTCGTCACTATTGGTGAACTCGAAAATGGTTACAGAAATTCCTCTATCGTTCCTTCCAGAAAACCATGAAGCAGTCATAATTGAGGTTAGAGGTGGCTATGGGTTGACCAGAAGACTAGCTGAACTAGGCTTTACAAGCGGGGCAAGAGTGAAGGTTTTACAATCAACTCCACCCGGCCCCATGCTCGTTATGGTTAGGGGGGCTAGGATCGCGCTTGGCAGAGGAATAGCAATGAAGATCATTGTTAAACCAGTAGAGGGTGTCTAGCATGAAGAAGATAAGGGTTGCTCTAATAGGTAATCCCAACGTCGGGAAAAGCCAAATCTTCAATAACCTAACCGGCGGAAGAGCACACGTTGGTAACTGGCCTGGAAAAACAGTTGAGAAAAAAGAGGGCACATGCACGCATAAGGGCGTAGAAATGCAGATTGTCGACTTGCCAGGTACATATAGCCTAACTGCCCGCTCCATAGATGAGCTGATAGCTAGGAACTATATAATAGAGGAAAAGCCGGACGTCGTGATAGACATTGTGGACGCGTCTACTCTCGAGAGAAACCTCTACCTGACTATACAGCTCTTGGAACTGGGAGCCAACGTAGTTGTAGCACTGAACAAGTGGGATGTTGCAAAGAGTCTAGGCTATGAGATAAACGTAGAGGAACTCTCTAAACTCCTGGGAGTCCCAGTTATTCCCACTGTTGCTACTGAGAAAATAGGCATGGAAGAGCTAAAAGACGCTGTTCTGGAAGCGGCGAGGCGCAAGGATAGAGGAAGAGAAGAAGCCATAAAGTATGGGAAACCCTACGACGAAGTAATCTCTGAAATAGCCACCATACTGGAGAAGGACAAGGAGCTTGCAAGCAAGTATCCCGTGAAATGGTTAGCAATAAAAGTACTAGAAGCCGACGAAGAAGTCACGAAGATTGTTAACAGGAGCCCCGTGCGTAGCGAATTAGAACTCAAACTTGAGGAAGCTAAAAAGGTACTAGGAGAGGACATAGAAACAGCCCTAGCCGAGAAACGATACTCGATTATATCAGATACTATAATTCCAAGGGTATTAAAAGGCGCCAGACCACTAACACTTACAGACATGCTGGACAAGGCTTTCCTCAGTAAATACCTTGGCATTCCAATATTCTTAGCCCTGTGGTGGGCCCTCTTCCGCTTCACCTTCGACGTTTCGGCTCCATTCAGCAGAATACTAGGAATGCTTTTCTCAGGACTTGGACAACTTGTAAGCGCCCGTATAAACGAACCCCAGTTAGCTAGCTTCATAGCGGATGGTATCTTTGGCGGCCTAGGCACGGTTCTATCTTTCTTCCCACCGATATTCTTCCTCTTTATTGGTCTCGCGGTGCTCGAGGACAGCGGCTATTTGGCTAGGGCAGCGTTTGTAATGGATAGGTTGATGGTGAAGCTGGGGCTCCATGGGAGATCATTCATCCCGATGCTTATAGGTTTCGGTTGCAACGTCCCAGCCGTCATGGCAACGAGAACAATCGACAGGGAGGAGGACCGCATACTAACCATACTCGTGAACCCCCTAATGTCTTGCAGCGCGAGGCTACCAGTATACATTTTGATTGGTTCTGCGGTGCTGGGGTCCTGGGCGGCGGCCGGCACCTATTCAATGTATATTCTAGGGATCGTGCTCGCCATTTTAATGGCAAAGCTCTTCAGGGCAGTTATCCCCTATTTCAAAGGCAAGCCCTCCCCACTCATAATGGAGTTACCCCTATACGCTGTACCAGCAGTGAAAACCACCCTTATCCACGCGTGGGAGAGAGGCAGCCTCTTCCTAAAAAAGGCTGGCACAATAATACTCCTCGTAGTTATCCTGTCATGGTTCCTGTCTAATTACCCGTGGGAAGCCGTACACCAAGGGGAAGAGTTTATGATAAGCAACTCCTATATAGCTCAATTGGGAGGGCTTCTCGAGCCATACTTCCGTCCTCTAGGATTCAACTGGATGGCGGCGGTAGCCCTCTTCTTTGGATTCCTCGCTAAAGAGGCTGTCGTCGGAACGTTTGCAACAATGCTCGGAGTAAGCGAGGGAGAGGCAAGCCAGGCTCTGGCGTCTGCGGGGATATTTACTCCGGTGACTGGGTTTGCGTTCATGGCATTTACACTCGTATACACACCGTGTATGGCTACGCTAGGGGCAATATACAGGGAGACAAACTCGTGGAAGTGGACAGTATTCACGGTAGTGTACGAGTTAGCCTTAGCGTACCTCGTCGCCCTAGCCATAGTAACTTTTGGAAGCTTGCTCGGGTTTGCATGAGGTGATCAACCATGAGGCAGGAAAATGTAAAGCTAATCGTTGCATATGCTGTGGTGCTTGGCATAGCATACCTCGCCCTCGGAGTAGCAGAGCTTGCACTAGGAATACATCACTTGCTCTTGTCCAATGAGAACGTTAGCCTAGCAGGAATCGTCCCAGCAGACATTCTCGGCGGTTTCGCTTCTCTGGTAATTGGAGCAACATTTCTCGTCTCAGCATCGGTGCTGCGAGGCGCACGCGAATCCTGGGGGTACATTATTGCTGGCCTTTTTCTCTCAGCGGTCTATGGCGTTCTTTACATGCTAATAGTTGGGGCCGACGGCCTCAATACCTGGCTATCCTATGTAGCTGGAGAAGGAGACTGGACTTGGGACTGGCTAACCAGCGGAACAGCGGGACCAGGCCTGCTGAGACCAGAAATCTGGCTCTTCCTAGCCTCGTTACCACTAGCATATCTAACCTTACGAGCCTTAAAACAGTTCCATGTGGTAAGCTAGCCGGTACAGAAGTGAGGGTCATGAATGCATACTTTAAAGGTCTCCTTTTTCTACTCTTCTTTATAGCTCTACACTATGGCTACGAGCTAACCGGCTGGGATATACTAAATCCGATATGCGGTGTCAACGAGTCAGTATTCCAGCACTTAAAGATGGCATTCTGGTCTTACCTCTTTATAAGCCTAGCAGAGTACTTAACAGCGGCGAGAAGAGCCCGTAAACAAGGCGACTACTGGTACCCCAGGCTGCTTGCAACAATAGTAGTCCCCTGGGTCGCCATGATTATCTGGTACCTTATGCCAGCTCTCGCCGGGAGGGTCGACTCCCTCGCTGTAGAGATAGCTTGGGCAATATTCGCCACTTATGTTACCGGAGTTGCCGGCGCATTTATCGAGAGGGGTTTAAAGGAGAGCCCACCTCTCGAACTCAAGGCACTCATAATTGCCTTCTTCCTAATTTCGGTCTTCCTATACACATGGTTTACCTACAACCCGCCCTACATCGACGTCTTCGTAAATCCCGAAACCCTAAAGGGGTGAACCCGGGTGGTTTTAAGGGAAATACTGAAGATTATGAGCGAGGAAGGGTCAATCACTACAAACGATATTTCACAGCGACTAGGAGTATCTAAGGGACTTGTGGAACTCGCCATCCACGAGCTATCTAGGAGAGGGCTTGTTAAAGAAATCAAAAAAGGAGAGGTGTGTCCATGTTCATCGTGCATCCTTAAAGACATATGCAATTGGAAGAGTCCCCAGTATTCCACAATTAATGTCTACTTCCTCACGGAGAAAGGACGGAAGACGCTGAAAAATCCGTCAGAATGATTGGCTTTGCCTATTTACTCCATGCTCAGCATTTTTCTTGCCTTCTTTCTGAAATACAGCGCACGTTTCTTTTATAGAAGCTTGAAGGGCAACTACTCTAGGAGCTGTTCAATCTCTAGTCTCACCTTTTCGAGGTCGTCAAGGAGTTCCTTGCTGGGGGCTTCAGTAGCCATGCTTGTAAGCCTCGTAGAGCACTTCTACGATCCTTTGGAGGGCCCAAGGGTTGTGCTTTTTCATCCCCTCTTTTACTTCGCGGTTCAGGGCGTATGTTCTCGCGACCTCCTCCCACACGTACTCACTTAAAGCCTTTGTTAGAGCTACATGCCCAAGCAGGTACTCCACTCTCTTCATAAGTGCACTAAGCTCGCTGAGACTTATACGAGGCTAGGAGTTGAAGTCATAGCAGTCGAGACCCGCAGTTGATTATCTGGTGCTCTTCGTTAATGCGATAGGCGGGAAGTATTATACTTTGTAGTTATTTTCTAGCACTTTTTGAAAAATTTTTAATCTTTACGGACAGACTTATCTGGTCTCGTAGCACTCACTCTAGAAGTATGTATTAGCTTAAGAAGACAAGAAGCATCAAGTAGTATGTGCTTGCAATGAAGAAGAAAAAGCTTAGCGAGAAATAGTTCGGCAGGATAATAAGCTTCTTTAACGCGCGCTAAATATGGATTCACAGGACAACATGAGAGCGCGCTGTAGAAGATGTTTGCTTTAAGATTCTTTCCTCTTAACAAAAAACGAGTTGATTTGCCATTTAAAATTTTATAAAAGTTTAATTTTTGTATTGTATGCTTTGGCCTTTTCAAGTAGTGTTCTAAGTTTTTCCCTGTTGACTAGTGTCTTTGGAACCGCTAGGACTGGCCTAGCCTTGAGGAGCTGGGCTTTCTTAGCTATCGATTCAATAGCCTGGTCTATGTTCTGGTTAGGTTTCAGAACTTCAATTGCAAATGTTTGCTTGTTTCCTTTGGCTATGATCGGGACAGGTCCCAACCGTGTTGGGTGATTTATTTCTACGTGGAGGCCAGCATAGAGGTATCGGGCCGCGACTTTGCCGATGAGTCCGTACTTGTTTACGAGGGCTTTTCCTATGAATCTTTGTCTAGGAGTCGTCATGGGTGCTCATTATTTCTTCCTGATTTTTGTTTTTATTTCTTTTTTCGACTTTTGGCTAACTTTTTTTAGGTTAGCGTTAAATATTAAGATGAGTTAATTAATTGTTATCGCATGGATATTCCGCAGAGCCTCTACGAGATACTCCTCGCCATAGTAAATATATATAGTTCCGAGAAGCGGCCCGTCACAAGTGTCGAGATCGCCGAATACGTGGGCAAAAGCGACGGAACAGTTAGAAACGTGATCTCGGCCCTGAAGGCTATGGGCCTTGTCGAGGCAAAGACTGGGCCTGGAGGCGGCTATGTCCCAACAGTCAAAGGGGTTGAAATAGCTAGAGGCAACGTGGCGTTTGATAAGTTATGGGAGCCCATAAGGCTAATTGTAAATGGTAGGCCCACACAGCTGTACGTACTTGAGCTGGACTTCATGGGCTTGGGCGGGCCACTCTCGCCAAAGGTTGTTTTAAAAGTTGTGGGAAGCATGCACCAGGTAACCAGGGGCTCGCGGGTCGTCGTCGGCCCTACACAGGCTACACGCGTAATAGTGAGAGGCGAGGTTGTAGAGGTGAACTCTTCTAGGCGCGAAATCCTAGTAAATGTAGAGTCAATGGTTGCAGTGCCCAGGCTAAAGGCAAGAGAACTCATGACTGGCAACGTGTTAAGTGTCTCCCCGGGCGAGTCTCTACGGAAAGTCGCAGAGATAATTTTGGAGAAAAACATTAGGGCTCTACCTGTTGTCGACGGCTCGGGCAGGCTAGTAGGGATAATTTCGGCGCAACACATTGCAAAGGCTTTTCTTAGGGGCGACCTCACTGCGTCAGTTTCCGAATACATGGATAGAGATGTCCCTACAGTCACGCTGGAAGAGGACATCTTGGACATAATGAGGCTCATGGACAATAGAAACGTGGGAAGAGTAGTTGTGGTAGACGAACAGGGGTCTCCTGCCGGCATAGTAACTAGGACCGACATATTGAAGACGATGACAAGAATGTACGACTTTTCCGCCCCTAGCCGAGAAACTCCATAAGCGTTTTCTGCCTAGTAGCCACATTGATAAAGGTGCTCCTCCTAAGAGCTACCTCGAGAGGCGTCTTTAGCCTCGTTTTTATTGCTTCTAGAGCCTCTCGGAGAGACCCATACCTTTCAGGCGGCCTGCCTAGCGCGGCTCTAACACTTTCTCTGATCTGCCAGTTGCCAACAGGAGCAAAGTACTCCGGCGTAACTTCTCTTATTGCAAGTACCCTTGCTTGCCTCCCCCTCTTATAGAGATTCTCCAGGACAGGAAGCCTAATCGCGTCGTAGCCACCGTCCTGGCCAGATGGCCTGCCATCGCTGTACTCATGTATGAGAGTCATATAGGGCTCAGCGCCTGGCACCCATACAGAGTTCGGCAACCATATCTCGACCATCTCCATAAACCATGGCCCCGGCAAAAACAAGAGTACATAATTGTTCCCAATGTAGCTAGAAGTATAGACCTCCACACCACTTATCTCCGGAAAAGTCTTTACCTTGCTCAGCAGATAGTCTCCAATAGCCCTGTCAACGGCGGTTATTGACCACCTTGTTGGGACAAATTTTTTGTCGACGCCGAGGGCCCCAGAAGACAACAGCCTCTGAAGATAGTACACATCGAAACCACGACTATAGAGCTCTATGAGTGCCTCCCTAGCCTTAACCCTATCAGCAACAAGGCTGTCGACCCTCCTAGGAATAACAGGGTTACTAGTCAAACTTATTTTTTCGACTTCAGCCGAGAACCCCACAGGCTTCACCAATGGGTCAAACCTCATAGTGAACACTGGTGGGCGACTAAGAATCACCTCCGACTCTACAGGCCTAATAGACATTGCCGCTTCCTGTACTGCTTCTGCAATTCTATTGGAGGCACTCCTGACCCTCAAGACCCTGTAGCTGTAAATCATAGACGCCCTAAGCTTAATTATGTCCAGTAGGCCCAGCCTCCCCCACCAAGAGCCCGGGTCTTCAAATAGAGGAGCATTATCCCCTTCTGCAAGATTCACCCCGACCCTGACGTAGGGGTAACCTTTCTCTCCGACAAGTAGAGATGGTGGAGAAGGAGCCGCAATGTCCCTTGCCTCCTTTAATTTCTCAAATATGCCTGCCTGCTCCTTAAGCCTCAGAAGAATAGGACAAGCAGGCAAGCCACACAGCCTACGAGAGCCCTTGCACCTAGCACACATGTAGGGCTTGGGACGAGTAACCAGAAGGCCAGACTCTCCTATATTTGCAAAGATGTCTTCAGTAGCATTTGGGCCTTCCACAGCTTTCTTCAGGCATTAAAATACAGCCACAGGTATATTAGCTCTTCTACACTTCCCGCGGCATTAAAACATTGTTACGTTAACAAAATGAAGAAAAAGATAGAAAGCTACATTACAAAGGCTACAAACTTGTTTAGGAAATCTTCTGGCTTTTCAATAAAGGGGGTATGGCCAGCTCCCTCCACAGTAAATTTCTCGTAGTATCCTCCTCTCTCAACATAACTCTCTAAGAAACTCCTTATCTGTTTAACCATAGGCTGAGGCGGAAACTTATCTTGACCAGGATAACCAGGAATGAAGCCCATAAGGCCCAGAGTACCTACATCCAGTAGCGACGAATCCGAAACAATAACGTCCTTTGTTCCATGCACCCAAATGATAGGAGGTTTCTGGGCAACATCTAGGAGTCCCCGCATCTTTAGATACTTGGGACTCATCGCATTTAATACGCCCCTAGTTCCGGGGGCAACATAGGGCCAGTTGGGGCTGTCAACATAGTCGCCAGGATAATTATCCTCATTTACCTCTGCACTAAACAGCATTTTCAACAACTTGTTCAACAGCTCTTCACTAACAACAAAGTCGTCTGCAAAAAAGGTCTTAGCCACATTTGCAGGCGCGGCTGGATGATCGACCCCCGTATATTTTTCCTTCAACAAAAGGACAAAGTCGGGGTTATACTTTGCGACAAGTCCAGCACCAGAACCCGCGTAGTCGTCATAGCACGGCGTTCCATGCTCGTCCTTTGTACCTCCAAAGCCGTAGGGAGACATTGGATCCACTATTACAACTTTCTCGATTTTTACCTGGGCAGGAGCATCTATCACTGTCTGAAGCGCCACTGCTCCGCCTAGACTATGTCCAACAACAATATACCCCTCATACTTGAGCTGTAACATCAACTGCAAGATGTCGTCAGAAAAATCTCTCAAGCCACGAGTAGCATCAACCGGTTTTCTACCACTTTCGCCGAAACCTCTAAGATCAGGAGCAACAACGTCAAACTCGCTGGGTATCTTTGGCATAAAGTCTTCCCATATTAGAGAGGATGAAAGGTTTCCATGTATCAAAACAACTGCCTTTTTACTGTTTCTCGATAGAAACCTATAGCTTAGAGAAAAGTCTTTTGAAAGCTTCCTTGAACGCAACTCTACCCTAGACGTAAAACTCACACCCCTCGGCACCCATTTTATCCTGCAAGCAATTGAAATAGCCCGTGGTTAACTACCCACACAAATCCTTCAAGCCTTGAGCTCCCTAAACCTTTCAGAGATTAGTCTCCAGTCTTCCTGGCTAAGCCTCCAACCCATAGCCCCCGCGTTTTCCTCCACATGTTTAATGCTAGAAGCCTTTGGTATCGGCACCACTGGATTGATCACTATGAGCCAGTTTAAAGCAACCTGTGTAGCAGTCTTGCCATACTTCTTGCCAATCTCTGCCAAGAAGCTATCCTTCGAGAGTTGCCCCTTCTCTAGCGGAGTATAGGCTAGATAAAGCATGCCCTCTTTCTCAGCATACGGAATCACAGTGTCCTCGTCCCTCCTATCCAGCAGGCTAAATTTGTTCTCGACAGCCACAATATCCTCCCTGCTTAGGCAGCTCCTCGCTTCCTCTATCAACTCCAGCCCAAAATTACTCACACCGATAAACTTGGCATACCCACGAGAAACCACAGCCTCTAGACCCCTCATCGTCTCGCAGAGAGGAACCTCTGTAGGAGGCCAGTGTATAAGGTAAAGATCTATGTATGTCCCAAGCCTTTTTATACTTGCCTCTGCAGCCTTTACCACGTCATCGTACCGGGCATGTGTGGGCCAAACCTTCGAAACAATAAACAAATTGTCGCGCTCAAAACCACTGATAGCCCTTCCCACTATCTCCTCACTGTGCCCAGCTCCGTACATCTCTGCAGTATCAATGACAGTCATGCCGAGCTCGATTCCCCTCTTCAATGCCGCTATCCACTCTTCATCCATACTTGTATCCTTGCTCCAGAAGCCGCCGCCCACACCCCATGTCCCCTGCCCAAGGACAGGGAGCCACCTATCCATCTTCTTAAAATATTTCAGGTCAGCCATAACCCTGTAGATCAAGACCACGTTTAAATGTCTTAGCCTAAAGGTAAACAATAAGTATTGGTAACCCTAAACCATTTATAGAAACATAATGCAGGGCCAAGCAGAAGTAATAGGAGCAGTTCTACTACTCGTAATCGCAGTAGCACTCTGGGCAATAGCATGGAACATATTCTACCCAACATACCAGCAAGCATCCCAGCGGCTCGAGCGAGAAAGACTACTAGCAGAAAAAGGCCTCAGGGAATACATCCTCGTCGAGAGAATATACCTAAAGAACGGGCACATCTGTGCATGGATAACCAACACCGGCGACGTCCAAACAGAGCTCGTCTCACTATACCTAAACAACACACTCGCATGGAGCGGCTACATAAACCTAAAAGCAGGCTCATCGACAGAGGTATGCACAAGCCTCACCACCAAGGCGACCTACAGGGTCAAAGCCTGTAGCTACACAAACTGCTTCGAGGTGATAGACTATGTACCGTAGAGGCCAAGCCTCCGCAGTAGGAGCAGTATTCTTAACCCTCATCGTAATCCTCCTAGCTGCACTCATAGCAAGACAAATCCAAGTCCAAACAGAAGTCCAAAAGATTGCATCCGAAACAGCGAACCAGAGAAGCGGCGAAGGACAGCTCTCCTTAACCCTAAACTACACATTCTTAAGTTTCTCACTGGGAAGCGTAAGTGATGGCACACGCTCTTGTATCCCAAGTTTAACTAGTGCAACATGTATTTTTCCTACAAAGCGCGCGCGCTGACACTATATTTTTCAGCGATAAACGTTCCCGAGTATTTCTACAACGTCACAAGTAATCTGCATCTCTCCTCCGACGAGACGGTAGAGGCAACCCTATATGAAAACAATGGTGGTATTCTCATTGCTAGGAGTACTTACACTCTCCCGGCAAATTCTCCAATCGTTATAATTAGTCACTTTGTAGACTATACAATTATTTTCTCGTCCACCTCTCCCTTTAGAATATCAATCGACTTTCTCAATTATACCTTCCAAGCCTATAACTCGACAGGCTTCTACGCAAAAATAACTAACATCGGCCCCAGCCCCACTAGGCTCTACGGTCTATGGCTTCTCAGTGGCACCTATGCCAGACGCATCAACACTTCGACATGGCTTGAACCAGGCGCCTCGCAGACGTTTTCGGTTAATCTATCAGTTAGCAGTATCTCAGAGATAAGAGCTGTTACAACTACAAGAGTAAACACGTTTAAAATAAACATTAGGCCACCAGCTTATACTGGAGCATCCGGACCTGGAGGTTGAGGAGGAACATATCTGCCCGTTTTCAGCATCGTGTCATATAACAGTAGTATTACGGGCCCCCGTGGGCTCTAGGCAGAGGCTGGTCGTAACAGTGCAGAATACTGGGAATGCCAGCGGGAACGCTGTCCTAACAGTGATCGACCAAAACGGCAACACTGTAAACAGCACGACCTTATCAATACCAGCCGGCCAGACAGCCACAGCCACACTCACAGTAACCCTGCCATCTAGCAAGGGCACCTACACGTGGAAGATAAACGTGACAAACCAGGCCACAGGAAAAATAGACGACACAAAAACACTGCTAGTGCGCGCCAAAAAGTAGGAGGAGACACGTACACCTATGGGTAGCTCGCTTTTATTTTCAGCGTTAATTCCAATATTTTTCTAAGACGCTTTGTTTAGAAGTGTGTAATGGTGTCTAAGGATATCGAGATAATTAACCTGGACTCTAACATTGCAGTAGCGTCTCTCTGGACAAAGAAGGACATAGTGGTGGCAAAGCTGAGGGAGCTAGGCGTTGCGGACAAGGTAAACATTGTTGGGACCCTTTACACAAAATACGGTATAAACTACCTACTCCATACCTTTTCCCATAACCCGCGACTAGACGTCTTGATACTGTTTGGGGCAGACATTATGGGTAGTGGCGAGGCGCTAGTCAAACTCTTCAAGGGCGAGGTTGACAAGGGGCTGAGCCTAATGTGGAGTCTCGAGGAGCTTGCAGGAGTCTTATCCGCCATTAGGCTCATCGACCTCAGGGAAGAATTCAAAAAGGGCCACTGGCAGAGCCTCGTAGAAGCTATAATAGGGAATTATAGACCTAACGTCTATAGAGAAAGGCCTATACTTTCCCTTAGGGAGGCACAGGTCGCCTCTTGGCCTGTCCAGACGGCTGGGCTCTACATACAGGAGAAGAACATTTTCCGGGCATGGGTGAAGCTCGTCGATGCAGTGATGACGTGGGGCTTTGTCAAGGATACTGAGTATAATGAGAGACAGAAACAACTGCTGGGCGCCTCCGTGGTTCTCAATTACTCGGAGCAAATATATGAAGGGCTCCTTAACTATTTCTCAAGAGAAGAGCTAGAGCGCCAGGCAAAGTCCCTATTTGAAGGGGAGGATAGTGTAGCATATACCTATGGTGAAAGGCTGAGAGCACACCCCCAAGCCGGAGACCAGATCAAGCGCATGATCGGCAAGCTTGCCCATTCGCCGTCAACGAGGAGGGCAATAGCTATAACCTGGGACTTTTCTAAGGACTTTACCTCAAGGGATCCACCGTGCCTCGTTCTCCTTCATGGCGACGTTTCGGGAGACCGGTTCAATCTGGTAGCTTTCTTTAGGAGCCACGACGCCTATTCTGCCTGGCCAATCAACGCATACGGGCTTGTGAGGCTTATGGAATACTTTGCAGACGAGCTGTCAAGGGAAACTGGAAGAAAAATTTTTCCGGGAACATTAACGGTTTACAGCTCTTCTCTACATATATATGAACACGACTGGGCTAGGGCGAGTGGACTCGTCGAAAAACACTTTGAGAAGGCTAGGTCTGTCTTTGTAGAGGACAATAAGGGCAACTTCCTCATAAGGGTGGAAAACGGAGAAATAGTCGTAGAGCTTCGTACACAGGAGGGTCTCCTAGCTAAAAGGGTCTCCGGCAAGTCTGCGCAAGAAGTTCTAAGGAAAATCAACCTTAACGCGCTGATGCCTGAACACGCCGCATACTTGGCCAGGGAAGTGTACAGGGCTGAACAATGCCTGAAAAACAACAGGCCCTATGTACAGGAGGAGGCCTAAGGGAGAACTAGCTTTTAGCCATCTTCTTGATCTTCTCTAAAATCCTCGCAAAGTACTCGATTTCTTCCTCAGTGTTATAGAGGTATAGGCTTGCCCTGGCCGTACCCATAGGTGCACCTAGCCTCTTTACAAGTGGAAGCGCACAGTGGTGGCCGCTACGGATAGCTATCCCCTCTAGGTCCAGCATAGAGGCAACCTCGTGAGGAGTCATGCCCTCAACATTGAAGCTAACAACTCCCAGCCTATCCTTTACTTCCAGCGGCCCATAGATCTTTACCTCTAGGTCTTCGAGCACCTCTAGCAGGCGCCTCGTTAACATTTTTTCATGTTCCTCTACTTCCTCCATTCCCAATGTCTTTAGATACTCTACGGCCCGTGCAAGCCCAACTGCCCCCGCTACATTCGGGGTCCCAGCCTCAAACTTGTGGGGCGCATGGAGCCACTCAGCGCTACAATTGTCTTCCTGGCAATCAACTAGGGAGATTGCGCCGCCCCCTGGAAATGGAGGCTCAAGTTTTTCTGCCAGCTCTCTCCTTATGTAGAGCCCGCCTATCCCCATTGGTCCCAGCATTTTGTGGCCAGAGAAGGCAAAGAAGTCGGCGTCTATCTCTTTTACATCGATGGGCATATGGGGGGCACTTTGGGCCCCGTCTACAAGGCAGACGGCTCCATGGCTATGCGCCTCTCTACAGATTTCCTTAACAGGGTTAACTACTCCCGTGACGTTACTCACATGCGTCACTGCTACAACTCTTGGGCCCATGGCCAGGGCTTTATCAAAGTCACCCATGTCCAGCCGGCCCTCCTCGTCCACGTTGACTATTCTCAGCTGTGCACCCGCAAGCTTGGCCACACGTACCCACGGCAAAAGGTTGCTGTGATGCTCCATCCTAGTAGTTAAGATTAGGTCACCCCTGGATATCATGCCGGAAGCCAGTAGCGAGTAGGCGGCGAGGTTGATTGCCTCGGTTGTCTGCTTGGTGAAGACAAGCTCGTCTGGCATAGCGCCTATAAATGCACTAACTATTTTCCGCGACTCCTCGTAGGCTTCTGTCGCTCTCAAGCCTAGCTCGTGGACGCTTCGACCAACATTTGCATAGATGGTTCTGTAGAACTGTTCTACTGCCTCTAAGACCTGTATCGGCTTCTGGGTGGTAGCGGCGTTGTCAAAATACACAAGCTGCTTTCCGTGAATTTTCTTTTCTAGAACCGGGAAATCTTTCCTAATGCCTGAAACGTTCAGCAAAATCTCCACCCAATGCTATACCGAAAAGGAATACTTAAAATCTTTTATTATACGTATTTTTCCTCTAGCAGCAACGTAAATGAATAAATATGATTCGCCTGTCAATACTTAGAACCTATTATCAAGGGATCTAAATGAAGGAAACACATTTCCACGCAAACGGGCAGGCGCCGGAAATCCTGCTACCCCGTCAAAAAAAGATTCTAGATGCACTCCTCCAAGGCAAAAATGACCTAGACGAGATAGCACGCTCGATAAGCGCTAAACGAGAAGACCTAATGCGTGACATAGAAGAGCTAAAGGCTAAGGGCCTCATCGAGGTTCAACGGGAAGAAAGAGAAATAACTGTTTTGACCGAGGAGGCAAAGAGATACCTCGAGACAGGTCTGCCTGAGGAGAGGCTAGCAAGTCTTCTCCAGAAGACTGGGACACTAAAGAGAGGCGAAATCCTAGAGGCATCAAAAAGACTGGGCATACCTTTTCTGCAGGACGAGGTTCAGACAGCAATTACGCATCTTGCAAGAGCAAAGGCAGTTACCTTTATAAATGATGCACTACAGCTCTCAAGCCCTGAAAACGCGGAACAACACGTCTCCAAAGTAAGAAAAATGCTACAAAGCATAGAAAAAGGGGAAACTCGAAGCGTCGACATAGAATACCTAAAGAAAAGAAAACTAGTTGAAACCAGGAAACAGACAAAAATCTACATCTCACCCACCGCGAAACTTCTCTCGCTAAATGAGATGGGCCTCATCAGGGAAGCAGAAGTAATAACAGAGCTCACAAGCGAGATCATAGAATCCGGGAAGTGGAAAAACGCAGTCTTCAAAGAATTCGACCTCAGCGTAGAGATACCGGCACAGCCATTCGGCAAGAAACACCCATACCTAGAGTTCCTAGACTGGATCAGGGAAATACTAGTCTCTATGGGCTTCGAAGAAATGAAGGGCCCACACGTCGAGCTCGAACTATGGAATTTTGACGCCCTTTTCCAGGCACAGGACCACCCAGCCCGGGAAATACACGACACCTACTTTGTTAAAGGAGGACTCCTAGGTAGCGTGGCCGACAGCGAGCTCCTCAAAAGGATAGCAAGCGTCCACGAGAACGGCTGGACCACGGGCTCGAGGGGCTGGGGCTACAAGTGGGATCCCCGCAGGGCACTACGCCTGATCCTAAGGACACAGACCACCGCTGTCTCTGCGCGCACGCTCTATTCCCGAGGCGAAGGAAAATACATGTGCTTCTCTCTCGACAGGGTTTTCAGACCCGAGAACCTCGACGCTAAGCACAGCATGGAGTTTTACCAGCTGGAGGGAATAATTGTGGGTCCACAAGTCACGTTCAGAAACCTGCTAGGTTTCTTCCAGGAAATGGCCAGGAGGCTGGGGCTAGGCGAAGTAAAAGTCAAGCCAGCCTATTTCCCCTTCACGGAGCCCAGCGTAGAGGGCTTCATAAAACATCCAAGCCTCGGATGGATAGAGGTTTTCCCCGGCGGGATGTTTAGGCCAGAGATGCTGTCAGCGCTTGGACTAAGGAACGTAAATGTGGCGGCGTGGGGGATAGGAATAGATAGAATAGCGATGGCTGTTCTCGGTATAGATGATATACGGCTACTCTTCGCCCAGGACCTAGAGTACATAAAGGGCTCTAAGCGTCCAATCCCCAAAAGCCTAATTACGTATCCGGGCACCAAGAACATGTCCGGTTCAGACAGGAAAATTTAGGTGATAAACACATGCCAGTAATAGAGGTTAAAATCTGGGACCTCGAGAGGCTTGTGGGGCAGAAACTAGAAAGAAGCATGCTAGAGCAGATTCTTCCAAGCTTGAAATGCGAAGTAGAAGAAATAACAGATGACACTGTTTCATACGAGGCCACGCATGACAGACCAGACCTCTATTCTGCCGAGCTTCTCTCTCTATACGTAAGGGGGCTCCTAGGAATAGAGACAGGCTTGCCGAGGGTCAAAGTAGTAGAAAAGGCTGAAAAGGCAGAAATAAATGGCCCAGACTACAGGCCCTATGCTCTCTTCGCCGTAGTTAGAAACGTAAACCTAGACGACGAGGCAATAAGACAGCTGATGCAACTACAGGAAAAGGTGCACATGACGTTTGGCAGGAATAGGAGAAAAATCTCCATTGGACTCTATGACCTCCGCGGCATAGAGTTCCCAGTAAAGTACACAGTTGCGGATCCAGACCTAAAAATGAAGCCCCTGGGCTTTGGCTTCGAGATGAGCCTAAAAGAAGTCCTCAAGAGTCATCCCAAGGGCATAGAGTATGGGCACCTGGTATCCCAGTACGACAAGTACCCAATAATTCTCGACGCCGAGGGGAAAGTTGTAAGCTTCCCACCAATAACCAATAGCGAAGACTATAGGGTGACAGAGGAAACCCGCGACATCCTTATAGACGTAACCTCGACAGACCTAGAGTCCGCAAGAAGAACAATCACGCTTTTTGCCTACGCGGTCTCCATGAGGGGAGGAGAAATACAGCAACTACAGCTCTCCGGAAAGATAAACGAGGTCTCGCCCAGGCTTGAGCCAGACATTATGAGGTATCCCGTAGAGCTCAATAGGAAGCTCCTGGGCCTCGACATAAGTCTAGAAGAGACAATGAAACTTCTTGCAAAAATGAGGATGGACGCCTCGCCCACAAACAGCAACGAGCTAGAAATAAGGTACCCCTACTTCAGGACAGACATCCTTCACCCAGTAGACATCTCAGAAGAAGTGGCAATGGCATACGGATACAACAATATAGAGCCAGAATCATTGCCGCCCCTACATCCGGGACGCGAACACCCGCTAGAGGTCTTCACACGCGCGGTACGCGAATCTATGATAGGTTTAGGCTTCATCGAGGTCAACAACTACATGTTCACTAACCCAGGCCTAATGTATGATAAGATGAACGTCCCAAGACAGCCAATAATCGAGGTCGAAAACCCCCGGCACGAGGCCTATACGGCTCTGAGAACATGGATAATACCACAGCTTCTCAACATTCTCTCTAGTAGCAAACACGCCGGCTACCCACAGAGAATATTCGAGACAGGAGACGTTGTCTTGCCAGACGATAAAAGCGAAAACAGGGCAAGAGAAGAGAGACACCTAGCATTCGCCATAGCAGGCAAAGGAACAACACTCACGAACGGCCTATCTGCTGTAAAATCTCTCTTCAACATGTTCGGCGTACCTGTCAAATTCGAGAAATACAAGCACCCAAGCTTCATAGATGGCAGGACAGCACAAATAGTGACGCCTGGGGGTCCAGCAGGCCTCATTGGAGAAGTCCACCCGCAAGTCATAACAAACTTCAACCTAAACGTACCAATAGTTGTAGCCGAATTAAACATAGAAGTGATACACAAATGCTATCTCAGCCAGCAGAAAAAGGAGCATTAATAGACCTCTGGGGAACAATCCTCTACCCAGCGCCAAGCCTAGAAGAATACACAAGGGAAAGAGCCAGAAAAATCCTACAAGTGTTGCTAGAGCTCGGCATAGATACAACGGAGCAAAAAATATACGAAACCTACAGGGCGACCCGTAGCCTCGCAGACAAAATTAGAAACTTTACAATGCTCGAGCTATCCCTAGAAGGGGAAGTAATCCTCCTACTAGACAAGCTTGGAATAGAGCCCAGAGAAGAAACAGTAAGAAAGTTATCGGAAGCCTTCATACATCCATACGTCTCGATGGTAAAGCCTGCCCCAAACGTGAAAGAACTACTGGAAACAATCAAAGCCCTAGGTTTCAGGCTCATACTAGCTTCAAACACTATGAGCACGGCCCACAGCCTCCAACTACTAAAGACACACGGGCTATACGAACTATTCGACTACCTAGCATTCTCAGACAGCATAGGCTTCCGAAAGCCCCACCCAAAATTCTTCTCACACATAATAAGCGTGACTGGAATTGTCCCCGTGAAGAGCTTCTTCCTAGGAGACGAAGAAGCAGACATAAAGGGAGCAAAACAGCTAGGCTTCAAGACCATCGCCTATACAGGCTTCCATCCCTACACTGGAAACACCGAGCCAGACTGCATAGCAGAAAACCCTGAAAGAGTAAAAGAGTGTATAAAAAGTCTCGGAATATAAAAATAAAAACTCTTATTCAGGAGGCGGTATAGACCTTTTCAAAAGATCCACGTGCTCGTCAGTGAGAAGCACCTCCCTATATGGCGCTAACGCTGGTTTTCCATCGGCTATCTTCACTCTGTTAAAGAAGAACTTCTTCGCGTTTAGATCCGCAGTAAAGACCCTGATTTCCGGCAAGCTTTCAAGCCACCCTCTAATCTTGTCGTCCGACAGAACAGTTGAGAGTTGTTTCGTCGCAATCCAGACCCTTACATGTATAGCTAGAGCCTTTCTATATCCAGACTCCATGAGTGCCCTAAAAGTCTTAACCACTGCCTCGTTTACAGCGCTGAGTTTCTGTTCACCCCCATACGAGATATAGACAACATCGAAGTCGCTAGAAGAGATCTTTTTCGCCGTCTCGCCAATGTTTTCGTCATAGGTATAGACTACTCCAACTCCATCCCTATAGCCACTGTAGTAAGTAAAGGAGGTTAGGGCTGCAGTAGCCATTCCAGCGCAAATCCTGTCGGGATAGGTTATCACTGCTACCTTCCTGTAGCCATCAAACAAGTGCTCACCTACCAGCCTACCCGTTAGGCTTCTTAGATATAGCTCTTCTGGAAGTGGAAGTAGAGATGCTATGCCAGACATTTTTTCACCATGACAACGTCATAACAAGATTTTTAAATCTTTTTGTTCGAAAAACAAACTAAACTATTAAGGAGAACACTCGAAAAGCCAATAGCTAACAGAAATTTCGTCAAGACGTATGACAGGCAAAATTTTTCTAGGATAAAATGAATATGAGTTAAATGTGAAAATACTGGTAACCAATGACGATGGGCCATTTTCGCCCGGCTTAGCGATCCTACGCGAAGCAGTAAAGGGGCTGGGAGAAGCCATAACTGTTGTCCCCGAGACACCGAAATCTGCGACAGGTCTGGGCCTCACTCTTCACAAACCTTTGAGAGTCAACAGGATAACGTCAAATGATGACTTCATATATCTGGTCTCGGGCACGCCGAGCGACGTAATATACATAGCTATGAACGTCATATCCGGGAAGCCCGACCTAGTAGTTTCAGGGATAAACATAGGCGACAATCTCAGCGTGCAGGTCATACTCACCTCTGGCACAATAGGTGCAGTCTTGCAGGCCGCAATAGAGGGTGTCCCAGGCATAGCCTTTAGTGCTGCTGTTGATTCCCCAGAGGAGCTAGAGGAAGGCGAATACAGGAACTTTATCCTCAGAGTCGCCCGTTTGGTTACACGTATCGCTATAGAGGAGGGCCTCCCGAAGGGAGTCGATGCATTAAACGTGAACTTTCCCCCCATAATCGCAAACGAGGTAGTAATAACAAAGCCAGCCGTGAAAAGATTCTCGACTTCTGTAGTCAAAAGAAAAGACCCCCAAGGAAAGCCGTACTACTGGCTATACGGCTCGCCCATCGAGGCAGAAAAAGGCACAGACGTCCACGCGGTCCTAGAAGAGGGAAAAATAGCCATAACCCCACTAAGCATCTCCAACGTCTTCTCGTCTGTCCCCGCCTCAATTGAGAACCTAGTCAACAAGATCAGGATGGAACTAAAGAAGCAAAGCTAGAGAAAACCCCAATTTTCTACAAGCCGACACGCCATCCGAAAATCTTCATGGGACATTGACAGCATGGAGGTAACCCTTAAGCTCGTGCATCTCTTCCCCAAAATCAAAAAAACAAAGCTAAATAAGACCTAACAAGAGATAAGGTCTTTGATGGAGAAATCCAACGTAAAAAACTTCTTGGTGACCGGTAGACCCGGAATAGGAAAAACAACCTGCGTAATAAGAACAGCCGAGATCTTGACCAGCAGGGGCGTCACCGTCGGGGGAATGGTAACCTACGAGGTACGGGAAAAAGGAGAAAGAATCGGTTTCAACATCAGGGACGTATACACTGGCCGAGAAGGAGTCCTAGCCAGGACAGGCCTAACCCAGGGGCCACGAGTCGGCAAATACACGGTGAATCTAAAGGACCTAGAGACAATCGGCGTAGAAGCCATAAAAACCGCCATCCAACAAGCCCAAGTCATCATAATAGACGAGATAGGGCCCATGGAGCTATACAGCAAAAACTTCTACACAGCCGTACTAAGCGCCCTAGACTCCACTAAACCAGTAATAGCAACAATACACGAGAAAGCCCCAAACTCCCAAGAAGGAAAAACCATACTGCAGAGAAAAGACGTCAAACTATACACATTGACATTCGCAAACAAGGAAAACATGCCACCAATGATAGCAAAAGAAGTCGCAACACTAATCACGAAAACGGCATAAACAAGCAACACCTGGCCCATCACTGGAACAAAAACCCAAGAGCCACCCATCCCAAGATCGCCAGCTCCTACACGTCTAAACACAAATTAATCGTAAATCATTGTAAAATACTTCCCAACCCGTAGCCTAAAAGTTATTTATGAAGTTTCTCGTCGAGAGAGTTATTTTAAACAGAGATTACGGGAAAACTTCCCGACCACAAGCGGGGTGTTTTGGGAAAATTCCCTGGCGGGAAGTTTCAGAAGTTTCTTACGGGTAAATTTTAGTGCTAGCACAGTTTTGCAGACTTCTTGATAAAAATAAACGTTAAACATATAAACCCCCACGAGTAGAAAAATTCGGATGCAACTCAGAAAGAATTGAAAGCTAATCGTTATCGGCTTTTCCCCTTTTGTTTCCTTTGTCTCGATGCAACTCAGAAAGAATTGAAAGTATTCCTCGCCTTTTTTCCTCACGAGCGCCACGGCTTCGATGCAACTCAGAAAGAATTGAAAGACTGTTGAGTTTGCTTTTGAGGAAGGAGAAGGAGGTATAGATGCAACTCAGAAAGAATTGAAAGAAAAAGAATTGAAAGAACAGGAAAATTACGTCATTCATCTCCTTAGCCATTCTGAGGATGTAACTTAGAAAGAGTTGAAAAAGCTGGGTAAAATCATATTGCAAATGTTCTTCTTGGTGCGGTTTAAGTCAAGTAATATATTTGTGCTAAGTAGAAGGTAACGGGTCAAATTAGCTTTGCCAGTATCTCTCGTACGATTTCTTCATTTACCTCGAACGGCGCGTTTTGCAAGTTACGCTTGTACTTTAGGCCCTCTGAAACATATAGGTCAAGCTGTTTCTCGTCTATACCGAGCTCCCTGAGGCTTGTCG
>Ga0209225_1000850_pt1 | contig 32444 bp, 43 predicted proteins | sample WasSprMetagenome_FD_184732 | JGI IMG/M metagenome (GOLD analysis project Ga0209225, IMG submission 184732) | Sulfidic aquatic microbial communities from Washburn Spring, Yellowstone National Park, USA - WS (SPAdes) (version 3) | ecosystem: Environmental > Aquatic > Thermal springs > Hot (42-90C)... | reverse complement strand
ACATTCCGGCTGGAAGTTTCAGTGTAAGGTTTATTCCGCTTATTGAGTAAGGCGCCCTATTTGCCAAGGTTATTTGGTATGTGGCGTTGCTGGTTTTTGGGAAAACGTTTACATTATTTTGCCATCCCGCGCTAACAAGGGACAAGATGCTTTCCGAGGCTGGGTAGCTTTCAATGGGCAGAGATGCTGTGAAATTTCTAACAATACTGATGTGGGTTCCGAACTCTGTGAACATGTAGTTGACGAAAATTTTCAATGGAACGTTCTGGGCTGTTGTGTTAATGTCAAAGTATAGTGCCGCCGTGCAGTATCCCCCGCCGACAACGGTTGTAGCACACGCCTCCGAGTCTTTTATGGGCGTAAGATGTTGCGACGAAGCGTTTACAACAACGCCCCAAACATCGTATCGCCCATTGTTAATAAGCCTAATCGTCAACGGCGCATACCGCGAAGTGGAATAAACGGGCGTCGGGTCTGGATAACCCCAATAAGCCGTGACAAGCGACAACTCTGACACGTGGCTGTGTGCGCTCTCAACGTTTATCGGAAATTGCACAGTTTGGTTCATGAGGAAGGAAGACCCTGAAACAATCCTAAGATACGTCACATTCAACTCTCCCACGTACCTTGTCAAATCTATTTCAGAGTCAACGTCAACCGTTAAGTCTACAAAGCATGTGCCGCCCGGCGCCATCCCGTTGATGTATGTTCCGGAAACAGCTCTAACCAGCATCCCATCTGGAAGCGTAACGTTTACAGACATGGCGCTTATGGTGTCCGGAAGCCTGTTTATAAGGTAAATCCTCAAAACAATGCCTCTCGCGGATGGAAGCAGTGGAGCTGGAGCCCCATTGTAGAGCGTGTTTACAGACGCCATCATAATAGGCTCTTCTGGAGGCGGGCTTTCCACTTCCAATGGAACATTCAATAACGTGGAGTTGCTGTAGGCTACCCCATCCTCTGTTCTTGCGCTGCAGTCAGCATAAACAGTTGCGTTATATGTTCCCACCGAGGTGTTTACTGGTATGGATATTCCCGTAAATGTTAAAGTGAAACGGTCTCCCATGTTAACGAGTCCGGTGCTTGCACGCGGGTTTTCAATGGTGAATCCTTCTGGAAGTGTAACGTTAAAGTTTGCCGAGTTTATAGTGCTGCTGCCGTTATTCTCTAAAATCACGTAAAGATTTGTATCAACAGACCCTGGATAAGAAGCTGGAGAAAAATAGGCATCCACAACCCTTAGAGAAATCTGGGGATAAGGCGAAACTGTTAAGGTTATTGTATGTGCTTCAAATGCAGTGTTGCCTTCTTTTATGTAAGTTATGTTAAGTTCCAACTCATGCTCCTTTGGTTCCACCGAGTCTGAAATGTCAAGTAAATATTCAAACGTGACATAGGTGTTAATGCTAACATTTTCAGTAACGCTTCCATTAAGCAACCGCGCTGGGGAGCATGAACCGCTCCCAGAACTGAAACCGATGCCCTCAACGGTTGTATTAAGCCATCCAACCACGTTTTGGGCTGAGGTGCTGTTCTGGTAGACTGCTTCAACCTTTAAATCGACTCTTTTGCTGCCCGGATACACTTCCGCCGTGTCAGCCGAAGACCTTACATTAAAGTACACTATGCGAAAATCTTCTATTTCTCCGAAAGTTCTATTTGTGAACAGGGATGCGTGCTGCAATACTAGCGTAAAGACCAATATGAAGGTTAAGCTTTTCTTTAACCTTTTCATGCTGTCACACTCTCTTAATGGATTTTACGCCTTACTTATAAGCGACTCTTCCTTATTAGGCATGAATTCTCCTATTATCTCTCCGTCTCTGATGACATATATTTTTTCCATGCAGTTAGCCACTTCCGGATCATGCGTTACAACCACCACCGTATGTCCTTCCTTGTTTAAATTTAGAAAAGTCTCAACCACAACCTTAGCTGAGGACCTATCTAAATTGCCAGTAGGCTCGTCCGCCAGCACAACGACGGGTTTTCCGACGATGGCTCTTGCAATTGCCACACGTTGTTGTTCCCCACCAGAAAGCTGAGTTGGCTTTTTAGGAAGCCACTTTTCATCACCACCAGCCTTGGCTAGCGCTTCTTTAACCATTTCAGCTCTGACTCTGCGCGGGATTCCCTTTGGTATGAGGGGTAACTCTATGTTTTCAAAAACAGTTAGTCTATTAACGAGGTTGAACGTTTGGAATACGAAACCTAGCCTAGTGTTGCGTAAATTTGCAAGAATTTTGTCATTAAGCTTTGAAACATTGAACCCGTCGAAAAAAACTGTTCCTTTAGTTGGCCTGTCAAGAAGCCCTATCATGTTAAGTAATGTTGTTTTTCCCGAGCCTGAAGGACCCATTATTGCGATAAGATCTTTTTTGTGTATTTTGAAGTTTATATTTTTTAGAGCTAGAGTGGAGATGCTGCCAACTGTGTACTCCTTGTATACGTCAATGAGTTTGATTATGGGCTCAGTAGGCGCTAGTTTAGCCAAGCTTAATCCTCATACTTTATTTCGGTATTCATAGCAAATGTTGCACAATCCTATATACGTTATTTCATAAAACCTCTAGGAGTAAATGTTAATGTATGATTAGCAAGATTTATATGCGCGGACGCTGTTTTCGCATATAACTGGCCTCTGCCAAAAGCTCAGTGTCAAATTGACATGTGAGTTTTGTGGTTGTAGGCTGGTTCCGCGATAAGGACGACAACACGATATGCCAAGAAGGCTGCCAGAAAAAACAAAAAATGCCAAAAGAAAACCTAGAAGGTTTGGAAGTCAGAGAAGGTTCCGTGCGGGTAGACCCTTTTTTGCCCCGAGGCCAGTGAGGGAAAATCAGGAGCTAGAGGTTGTCATAGATGACATTGGAAGCAGAGGAGACGGAATAGCAAGAATTCAAAGCTTTCTGATTTTTGTCCCAAACGCTAAGGTGGGCGAACGCGTCAAAGTCAGAATTTTGTCTGTTGGCGAAAAGTTCGCTGTCGCGGAGAAAATAGCCTAAGCAGGTGAATTAGCCAATTGAAAATAAAGGAATTAAGAAATGGAATGAAGCGTGTCAGCGTAAAAGCCAAAGTTCTAGAGAAATCTGACCCGCGAGAAGTGCTTGCAAGATTCAAGGACGAAACCCATAGGGTTGCAACTGCAATAATTGCTGACGAAACTGGAACAATAAAGCTGACTTTGTGGAACGAGCAGATAAACCAGGTGAACGTGAATGATACCGTAAAGGTGGAAAACGGCTACGTGACAAGCTTTAGAGGCGAAATCCAGCTGAATGTCGGAAAATATGGAACACTGACAGTTGAGCCGTCCGCGGAACAAGGCTAAATTAACGGAAGAAGAGGTGAAAATAGATGGGAGAGAGAAGAGGCTTCGGTCAAAGAAGAGGTTTCAGCGGAAGAGGAGGTTTTGCTCCAAAACCAGTGGAGGTTGGAAAGGAATACGAAGTTGATGTGAAAGAGACAAGCCGCAGAGGAGAAGGCATAGCCAGAATCCAAGGCTTAGTCACTTTCATACCGAACACCAAGCCAGGAGACCATGTTAAAATAAGGATAACGAGGATAAGTAGAAGGTTTGCCGAAGCTGAAGTTGTTGGAGAAGGAGAGGCGGAAACCGCAGAAGAATAGCTAAATTCCGTAAATGCGCTAGCTTTTCTTGAAGAAAAGCCAATTCTTTTTATTTTTAAACCTAACGAGAACGTATGTTCCCTTTAATTTTTTGCCATGAATTTCTACGATGAGTTTGTTTTCTTTTCGGTCTATTAGTTTGAAGGAGCCTCTGTCCCATATTTCAACTGTTCCTGCGCCATATGCACCCTCTGGGATTGTTCCTTCAAAATTTGCGTATTCAAGTGGGTGGTCTTCAACTTGTACGGCTAAACGTTTAACACCAGACGCTATCGGCGGTTCCTTTGGAATTGCCCAGCTTTTTAGCACGCCGTCAATTTCGAGGCGGAGGTCATAGTGCAAGTGTGTTGCCGCGTGTTTCTGAATAACGTAAATGTTTCCTCCACCCATTTTTAGTTCTCCTTTTGGCTCTGCTGTTTTCTCGAAATTTCTTTTACGAGTATAGTCTTCTAGGTTCAGCTTAACGAGACTCCACATTACATTAATTTCATAAAAAGGAGGAGGATTAGAGTTTCTTTTATAGTTCCTCGAGCAGAGTTGTGAAGGTGTCGTGGTGTTCCTCTTCATCCTTTAAAATGTTCATGAACAAAATTTCTGTTGTTTCATCTTTTTCCTTTCGTGCCTGCGCTATAATTTGTTTGTAAAGCTTTATCGCGTTTTCCTCATCCTTCACGTCGCGCTCTATCATTTCTTTAAGTGTTTTGCCGACAAAAATTTCCGTCGGCTTTGTTGTAGGTGTGTCGCCCAAGTAGAAGAGGCGTTCCGCGATGGCTTCAGCATGTTTCATCTCGGTTATTGCAATGGCTTTTAACTCGTCGTGAACAGCGAAGCCTTTAACTCCAACCCATTGAACGTGTTGCCACATGTATTGTATGGCAACTTGCATTTCTCTAGCTATTGCTTGATTCAGTATTTCCAGCAATTTCTTTGAAGCCAAACCTTTCATTCCCCTAAAATTTCATCTTCAGACAAACATTATACGCCTTCATCATAATTAAAATTTTTCATACACCACCCGCATCAACGCCGCCTTTTCAACTTATTCGCTTTGCCAATGTTCTTTCATGAAGTTTTATAGCTGCAAACAAGAAAACCACTGTAAAGATTAAAATCATCAGAAAGTCTATTGCTATCGGGTAAAAGCCGATTTTTAAAGTGAACTGCCTAGTTAAATCTGCAAAGTACGTTAACGGCGAGAAGGAGGCAACTATTCTTCCCCATTCTGGCAGTTGCTCTACTGGTATGAAGACGCCGCTTATGAAGACCAGCGGGAACTTAACTAGGGATGATAACATCATGGATGTTGCTGGGATGTCTGTGGGCGGATAAGCTGAAAGAAGAACACTTAGGGCAGAGAAGCATAAGTTTGCAATAACCAAGCCAAGGGACAATGCTGCAAAGTTTAACAGTTCCACATTGAATGCTAAGGTTAGCAGAAGAGGAATCGCCGATATGACAAGTCCAAAAAGGAAGGATGACAGCATATCGCCTAAAATAATCGCCCAAAAAGCAATTGGACAACATAAGAGTCTCTCAAGGGTTTTTGAACGGGTTTCCCAAGGAACGATTGAAGGACCAACCGATGTGGCAGTAAAAAATGTTGTCATGGCGATTATTCCTGGCAAAACCTCTTTCAACGCTATGTTTCTTCCTATAACGTAAGCAAGAGCCAAAAACAGCGGAAAAACCAGCCCAAAAATTATAACTGGTCCTTTTGAATAGTAGATTTTGATGTTCTTTTTCGCTATGGCAAGAGAACGCTTTAACTGTTCTGCAAATTGGCTCATTTTGGAGAAGCCTCCTTTTCTTTTATGAGCTTTAAGAAGACGTCCTCCAGCGAGGGCATCATGGTGTTTAAGCTTAAGATGCGTGTGCCATTTTGCTTTGCAAAATCTGCTAGGAACTCGATTACATCGGATGGGTTTGCCGTGTAAATTCGAACTTTATTTCCTGCTGGTGAAGCCTTGCTTACGCTTGGATGTTTTGAAATTTCCTGTATGTTCACGTTTCTATCAAAGAGAACTTCAATGTATTGGAGTTCCATGCTTTGTGCTCGGAGGTTTTCAGGCGTGTCTATTGCCGCTATTTTTCCATGGTTTATTATTGCTGTTCTGTGGCATAGCTGGTTTGCTTCTTCCATGTTGTGGGTTGAAAGAAAAACGGTTTTTCCATCCCTATTAAATTGGGTTATTTTTTCTCTTAGAAGTCTTGCACTTTCAACGTCAAGCCCAGATGTTGGCTCGTCTAGGAAAAGCACTTCCGGGTCGTTAACTAAAGCCATGCATAATAGAAGTTTTTGTTTCATTCCCTTTGAGAAGCCCCTGACAAGCTTATCCTTAACTTCGTATAACCCGAACTCTTTCAAAAGTTTGGTGGCGTTTTCTTGAAGCTTTTGTGCTGGGACGCCGTAAAGTTTGCCTATCAACGTGAGGTTTTCCCATGCGGTAAGGTCTATGTAAGCGTTTGAAACTTCTGGAACAACGCCAATGCACTGTTTGGCTTCGATTGGATTTTTAGCAACATCATAACCAACTACAAAGGCTTTTCCTTCATCAGGCTTTAGAAGCCCTGTCAAAATCCGTATAGTTGTTGTTTTTCCAGCGCCGTTTGGACCTAGAAAACCAAAAATCTCGCCCTTTTTAACTTCGAAGTTTATGTGGTTGACTGCCGTTACATCTTCGTAGCGTTTTGTAAGGTTTTGAACTTCTATTGCGCTCATGTTTCCAACTTCTTTAATGAGGTTCTTGTATGCCTAACAAGACCATGCGTTCTTTGCTCTTTATTCCTCTTGGCGTATTTGCTGGAGCGAAAAGCATTTCACCGCTGGACAAGTCGACTTGTTCGTCGCCTACTGTGAATGTGCCGCTTCCGCTGATTATGTAAAAGCAAACATCATATGGTTCGGGGCGTGTAGGGATTTCTTGGTCTGCTTCAATGCATACCAGTACAAGATTGTAGTTCTTGGTTTTCAGCAGGTCCTTCTTTACGCGCTTGCGCTCTTCCATAGTGTCCAATAAGCCTTTCTTTTGTGGGAACTCCACGAGTTCGTTCAAATTTATCGCTTTCATATTCTCCATCCTTTCTATCCTTTCGCAAAGTAGGGGTGCGAAGGCGTTTAGCGTTTTAGAGCTTCTAGGCGCTTGTTTACTTTTTCCAGCCGTTTTGTTAGGGCTTCCTTATATTCTTCGAGCATTTTGACTTCTTCTTCCACATCCATTAGAGGCCATGGAAGGTCCATGTGATGCCTGTGTTTGTGTTCTTGATGTTGGTGGTGTCTTTCCATTCCACAACAACAGTAACATCCACACATCTATGTTTCACCTCCCCCTTCAACTTTTTCAAATTTTTCATAGTAGAACTTTGCTAGGTCGTCGAAGAGCATTTTCCTTTTAGCTATTGATGCGAGTCCCATTTTGAGGGCTTTAACGCCTTTAGCTGTTAGGTTATAGATTCTTCTATCTGGGCCGCCTTCGACTTTTTCCCATTTTGACTCTAGCAGTCCTTTTTCTTCCATCCTCCTTAGAAGCGTGTATATGGAGCCTGATTCAAGTTTGTGGCATCCGCAGCTTCGTTTCTCAATTTCTTCGAGGAGTTGGTAGCCGTGCATTGGCTTTTCATAGAGCACCCTCATTATTAGGAATTGTATCCATCCGCGTTCAGGGTAGTTGTGCCAGCATCTGCAATGTTTTGGTCCGCACATTTCAATCGCGGATATATAACATTGTTACATATATAAGTGTTATGTTAGAAAACAACAAATTTAAATTCTTGAATATGAATTATACGTTTGAGGAACAAAATATGAGCGAGACCAAAACCGGAAAGGACACGGTTCAATGCGAGCATGAATGGAAGGCTCAAGAATTAACTCAAAACAAATCCCATGTTAAACTTATATGCATGAAATGCGGAGCGACAAAGGAAATAGAGCTTTTTCCATGAACAGCCAAAACGTTGTTGTTAAATAGGATTAAATCCTTTGAGGTAAGCGTCTATGCAGTCGAAAGAAAACGCTGGAGAGGGAGTTGTTAAAATTAGAAGCTGGAGAGAGTTTAAGCGTCTAGCAGAAAGCCTAAAGCCCAACGCCGTTGTCTATAATATTGAACAAGATGGTTTATCGCCGAAAAGGGAGCTCACAAATTTGAGGCTTATACTGCCATCTGGACCAGCCTACTATGTTTTGGTGGACTTTCCGAAAGGTGAAAAGCTTAGGGAAACGGGCATCCCCATAAGAAGGGATGAGAAAGGAAATCGCTACATCGAAGAGGAAGACGTAATAGAATTCCTCAAAAACCAGTTTAAACGCAATGACTTAACCATATGCTCCTACTGGACAATTTGACGCTTCTTTCTTGGAAAATATTTTCTCGTATACAAGCCAAGCTTAACCAGAGAAAGCATTAAAGGAACTTCCATCAAAGGACCTATAACCGTTGCCAAAGCTGCCCCGGAGCCAATGCCATAAAGGGTTGTTGCAACTGCTATGGCGACTTCAAAGTGACTGCTAGAGCCTATAAGAGTAGTGTCAATCGCAGTTTCGTAAGCCCAACCTGCAAAATATCCCAATAGGTATGTCCAAGTAATCATTGTTGCGTAATGAAGAAGATTAGGTGCAGCGAGATAAGCCACGAGCAAGGGGTTGTTTATTATGACTTCTCCTTCAAATGAGAATAGGACTATTAAGGTTGTGAGAAGCGCAACTATGGAGATTTTGCCTACTAACGAGATATAAACGTTGTTGAACCATTCCTCTCCCCTTTTTCCTATAATTATTTTCCGTGAAATTGCGCCAACTGTTACTGGCAAAGCGATGAAAATGAGAACGCTTAAGGCTATCAAATCCCAAGGGACTGGAATGCTGCTTACTCCGAGATATATAGCTGCCAGAGGTGCGTACAAGAAAAGCATAAAAAGGGCGTTTATCGCCGTGTTTATCAATCCTTGCGCCATGTCTCCTTTTGCCAAGAACATCCACCACATGACCATGGCTGTGCATGGCGACAATCCAAGCAGTATTACTCCAGCTTTATGGAGGGGGTCAGTTAGTATTAGGTTTGCATAGAAAGTCATTAGAGGTGGGGCTACAACCCAGTTTGCGATCAACGTAACAAGTAGTGGCTTCGGTCTCTTCGCTGCTTGTTTTATGTCGCTGAACCTTATTCCTACAACTGTCGGGTACATCATGAAAAATAGGAGAATGCCTATGGGAATTGACAACTGTCCGTATTTGAGTGAATCCATAAACTGTCCGAACTGTGGGAAAAATCTTCCAACAAGCAATCCAGCAACTATGCATATGGCAATCCACAACGTGAGATATTTCTCGAAGATGCCAAGTTCGGCTTTTCTGGTTGCTGTAGGCTCCATTTTTCTCACTTCGGCGGTAAATGCTACTTTACAATAAGTACGCTGACAGGAGAGTCATAGCAGATTTTGTTGCATACACTGCCTATCAAATAAGCGTGGACTGCACCTATTCCTCTACTTCCAACAACAATCAAATCAAATTTTTCTTTTTCAGCCATATCAGTAATGACTTTCGGCGTGTTTGGACTCAAAACTGAAACAAGTTTAAATTTTACTTTTGAATTTTCCAAAATTTCTTTAGCCTTATCTAAGATTTTTTGGCTTACATCTTGACCAGCTGGAGCATGATAAACATTTACCACAGTTATTTCGGCTGAAAACTTTTCCGCAATTTTGATTGCTTGTTTTAAAGCTTTTTCTGCATATTCTGAACCGTCAACACCTACAAGCACCTTCTTCAACAATCATCACCTTTAAGAAGAGTAGTGCGTTGTATTCAAGTATTTAAATTTATTGTTACAATTTCCTCCAAAAATTAAAACTAAATGAGATTCAGCTTCTCCATGTTTTTGATTAGTTTCTGGTCTGTTATGCTATAGTAAACCCATTTTCCTTCCTTTCTCCCCTTCACTAACCCGGCATTTTCCAAAATTCCTAGATGATGCGAAGCTGTGGGTTGCGTTAAGTCAAGGGCAATCATTATTTCGCAGACGCACATTTCTCTGATTTCTAAAAGCTTCAAGATCCTCAGCCTAGTTGCGTCGGCTAAAGCCTTGAAAACTTTGCTTCTTTTTTCAATTTCTTCAGTCTTTGCCACCGTGTCTGCAAGTTGCTTTAGCTCCGCAGCGTATTTTAACGGATCTTCGTGGGGGCATAATCCCGCACGCACCAAATGCATGAGCCTTTTATCAATTTCCGGCTTAGACATTAATCGAACCCTACAGAAGTTAATAAAACAAAATATTTAAATATGTTTTAGGAACTTCTTCGCCGTTCTACTTCAGTTTTATAGGGTTCATCATCTTCTCCATTTGAATCTTCTTTGCGGCGTGCTCTTTTGACTCTAGAGGCGGGCAGTCTTGTAGGGTTTTTTCTCCGTTTAAAAGCTTAGCCGCGAAGGTAAAGCAGCTCTGTTCCCCGCATAGCCTACAATTTGTTTTCGGCAATAATTCATAGATTTTCACTGGGGTTAGCTCCTTCTTTGCTTGCACTTGCTCCATGCTTGGTTTTCCATGTGTCTTAAGGTAGACAAATGCACTGTTTATAAGCTTCTTAACCTCTTCTATTAGCTGGTCAGCCTCACTTCTATCCTTCACATACGTCATTCCAATCCTGCCAGAAGAAAAAATCGTCACCAAATGCTGTTTGTATCTATAACTTAAGGCGCCCAACTTCTCGGAGTACTTCGCGTTTGGAATAGCCAGATAAAGAATTGAAAGCACATCCTCAAGAGGCTTGTCAGCCTGAGCCAAAAACTTAATCCTCTCGGGATCAGCAGTACAAGGCGTTATCTCCTTAATCTCGATTCTTTTAACCGTGTCTTCCGGGAAAAGAAGCCCAATAAAATCTTCAATCATTTATATCAGCGAACCCAGCTATGGCACTGCTACAATTTCGCTTCGTTGATGACTATTTGCGTTATCTTCTTTACGTCTGCTTGGTATATGTCAAGCGTGGGTACTTTCTGCAAGTACTTGGATATGTCAATTTCATAATCTATCCTTTTTCCAGCCTTTTCCATAACCTTTGAGGCGCATCTGTTGCCGCATCCGTTTATGACAATGTTCTTTTTCGCTTTTTCTGCAATTTCTAAATGCGGTTTTGAGCCTGCCGCCACCGCCGTTGTGCAGCACATCCTCGCCTTATCAAGATTTGTCAGCAAAACGCCTACCGCATGCCCTATTTGCCCAACGTTTGCCGCTCCGTCACAAACCCAGATAACGTTTTCATGTTCGGCAACCTTATAACAAAGCGGAAGGATTTTGGGTTGAACAACTGTTTCTTTTGGATTGTTCATGGTTATTTCTCCAAAATCGCCTTTATAATCAGTTCTTTAGCCTTCCTTACGTCTTCTTGGGAAATGTATTTTTCAACGCCTAAGCCCTTGCCTATATCCGTGTGCAAAGCCACCTTTTTCATGCCTATATCTCTGACCAACACAATGCTTTTCGCAATTTTAAAACCCGCACTCTCAATAGTCTTTCTGGCACATTCAAAGGGGCAGCCATCCACCGTTATTATTTTCTTTGCCGCTTTTGATTTCCCTAGAACCGGCTTAACGCCCAATGGCACAGACGGCAAACAGCCAACCGCCACCTTTTCCAATCCAAGCTCCTTAACAACTTCTAAACATGCCAGTGCGCTTGTTATTCCAGTATTTGACAAACCGCCAAAACACGAAAAGATTATGTTTTCGTGGGTTGGCATTCCTTCCTGCCATTCTCCCTCTTTTGACATTTACATTTTCGCCTCCTCTAAACTATTTGTTCGATAACACGCTTCGAAAGCGCATCCACCAATTCCGCGTTAACCGCATCAATTACACGGAATATATCTCGGTCGGTAACAGAGTAAAATCGCCTATTTCCAACTTTCCTAACATTCACAAGTCCACAGTTCTTTAGAATAGCCAAATGCCTAGAAACTAAGGGTTGTGCAATCCCCACTTGGGGGATGATTTCGCAGACGCATCTTTCGCCACCGCGTAAGCATTCAAGAATCTCGAGCCTTATCGGGTCAGCAAGGGCATTGAAAATTTTAGCTTTGAATTTGTTTACGTTCAGATTTTTTGTTTTTGGATGCATGGTTTAGCAAAAGTCTATAACAATATTTAAATATTGCTATGCTCTCTCACAATTCCCTAAGGTGAAAAACCATGAAAGAAGTTAAAGTCGAGGTTGTAGGTCCTGAACCACCTTGCATGCGGTGTCAAGCAGCCAAAAAAGCTGTGGAAAAGGCTGCTGAAAAACTTAAATCGTCTGGGATTAGGGTGGAGATTGAAAAGGTAAACATAATGTCAAAGCAAGTCGTGCAGAAGTATGGCGTTTTAGTTTCTCCAGCCATAGCAATAAATAACACTGTCAAAATAATGGGAAGAATCCCAAGCGAAGACGAAGTGGAAAAACTGCTGAAAGAAGCAGCCAAATAGAAGGCGAAAAGCGCGTGGAAGAAAAAACCATAAGAACTATTCGAGCAGGCGTAATCCTAGCATTCGTAATAATCGTCATAGGGCTTCTAATCTACAGCCGAATAGTAGCATATTCGCTGGCGCCACAATCAAAACCCGTTGATTTACGCCCACTTCCACTATGGCAAATCCCAATAGTGTACTTAATTGACTACTTCAGCCATGGAACAGTCTGCCTACTCTTCGCATTTACAGTTGCCGGACTAATTTACGAGTTTGTACCAAAAGAAGCAATAACGAAGTATATGGGCAGCGGACGAGTAGCTGGGTACGGGCTTGCGCTCGGGATGGCGCCATTCTTGACGGTCTGCTCATGCACAATGGTTCCACTGTTTGGCGGAGTATTGTACGCCGGGGCGGGAATCGGACCGGCAATAACTTTCTTGCTGATGGCTCCAGCAGCCAATATCCTATCCATACTGCTTACTGGCGAGATGATATCCTGGGAGCTTGCTGGGGTTCGCATTATAGTATCTGCCACTGTGGCTTTGGTTGCGGGCATTGTCATATCAAAAACTCCATGGGGTAAAGCGGTTGAAAAGGAACACCAAATAAACAGTGCAGCTTCATCATCGGCGAAGATAGAGATTGTTAAGCCGCCTCTCGATGAGAGACTTTGGGCAGCACTAAAGTTTGCGGGATATTTGGCAAAGCAGATTCTTCCGTTCTTTCTTCTAGGCTTGGTTGCAGTCAGCTACGTGGAAGCGTTTCTGCCGGAAGACATCGTTGGAACGTATCTAACAGGCGTCACAGGAGTTTTAATTGCTTCTGTTATTGGCGGTCCACTCTACACTCCTACCCTTGTCGAAATTGTTCTTGGCAAGGGAATGTACGATCTAGGCATGTCAAAAGGCGCATTGCTTAGTTGGCTCATGGGACAACCATACGACGTTGCCAATGCCTTAGCCGTTTCAAGAATAGCTAAATGGAAAGTCGTCTTGACCTACATGTTTATAGCTTGGGCTGGAAGCGTAACCTTCGGATTACTATATGGCTGGTTAAGCGGGTCGCTGTAAACCATGACAGAAAAGGAACTTGAAAAGAAACAGCCTTGCGCGTGTGCACAAGCGGCAACAGACCTTTTAAAATCTGTCTCGCCGATAAAAGAGGGAATGCTAAAAGAAGTGACATGCAAGGGGTGCGGAAAAACTTTCTTGACAAATTTTGAAACTGAATACTGCTACGACTGCCGAAAAAAACAGCGAGAAAGGTGAAAAACTCTAAATGGCACAATCTTGCACACCATGGTATCCAACAATTTTCCCAGAAAAATGCGACGGTTGCGCCCAGTTTGGTAAACCTCGCTGCGTGGAATACTGTCCGAACGGCGTCCTCATCTTCAAAGATGGAAAGGCTGTTGTTGCCTATCCACATAAATGCGTGAATGGCTGCACAGCATGCGAACCCTTATGCCACAAAAAAGCCATAAGCTTTCCCAAAAGAGATTTTGCCTTTACACCAGCAAAGTCTGAGGAAAAGAAATTACTAAGAAAAGCCAAATGCGTTAAATGTGGCAAAATTTTCTGGACGAACCGAGATGTTGACTTGTGCTTTGATTGCGAAACCCGACACTGAGCCCTAAAGTTTTAATCCCCATTTTTTGTTCATTGCCTCAAGCTTTTCCGAAAGCCTTCGCGCTCTCCCTTCAGCCTCCTCCAACAACGCACCAAAATCTCTTTTCTTAACTAGATTAGTTAGCTTTTCAACTTCTGCTGGAATATTCTCAACGGCGGTAAGCAACTTTTTCATGGCTTCCTCATCCCCTGAAACAAGCTCTAAGGCTTCTTCGGGGCAGAACTCGATACATTTTGGTTCTCCGTTGCAGAGGTCGCAAACCAAAACCGATGGTTTGTCTGGATGAACTGCTATTCCGCCGTAGGGGCATGCTTGGACACACCAGCCGCATCCGTCACATCTGGCTTCGTTGACAACGATTACGCCGTTTTCTTCCGATTGCGTTAAAGCGTCTCGCGGGCAAGCCTTCACACATGGAGAATCTTCGCAGAATCTGCATGTCATTGCAATGTTGAAGGCTGGAGTTAGACGGACAATCCTTATCCTCGACCTTAAAGGACTCCAAAAAGACTCCTTTTTTTCCAAGGCGCAAACGTACTCGCATAGGCTACAGCCTGTGCATTTGCTCGGGTTTGCCGCAACAAACTTTCTCGATTTAGCTTTGACCGTTTGCATCCCCTTCCATTAAGGCATATGCCTTTTAGAGTTTTTACTTTGTGGCACGTGCTTTTATGAGTTTCGTGTGCGCCTATCACATCTAAACATTTGAAAAGGCTAATCTGCATAGCAAAAGCTGGATGGCAAAAAATAATAGGCTCACCTCTCTTAGAATATCTCAGCTGTGGTTGTATGAAGAAGATTCTTTTTGTCTGTGTTGAAAATGCTGGCAGAAGCCAGATGGCTGAAGCCTTCGCAAAACTTTATGGAAAGGATAAAATTGAAGCGTTAAGCGCTGGCACAATGCCTTCCGGAGAAGTTAACCCTGTTGTTGCTCAAGTCATGCGAGAAAAGGGAATTGACATTTCCAAAAACAAGCCGAAACTCATCAACAACCAAATGGTGCGAGAGGCGGACATGATAATAGTTATGGGTTGCGGTGCTGAAGGATTCTGTCCTGCACCGTTGCTTGGCAAGGTTGTGGATTGGGAGCTTGAAGACCCAAAGGATAAGCCTATAGAAAAGGTTCGCGAGATTAGAGACGAAATAGAAAGGCGAGTAAAGAAGCTGATAGTTGATTTGAGCTAATTTTCACGTTTTATAACTTTGTTTTCTGGGAAAACTCTTATAAGCGGCTTAAACTTGTAATTTAGGGTCGTGCAAAAGCTGTTTTTGCACAGTATAAAGCCAAAAGGAGTTGAAATAGTAAAATGACCGAGAAAGAGATGCACAAGGCAGTCTGTTCTGATTGTGGACAAGAATGCGAAGTTCCTTTCGTTCCAGACCCAAGCAGACCAGTTTACTGCCGAGAGTGCTGGATGAAAAGAAGAAACCAAAGAAGAAGATACTAGTTTAGAATCTCATATAATCTAATGTTTATTTCCTCAAAATTTATTTTTCATAGTGTCTATTATGCCCCTTATACTTTTTCTAAATAGCTTTAAGCTAGTTTAAACTCCCATTTGCACCATAGGTCTTTTGGGTGCTTGTCTGGCGGGCAAACCAAGCAGTTTACCTCTACTTTTGGGTTTAGGGTTTTTGCAAAGTTTCTCAAATATCCGAAACGAACCTCTTTGCATGGGAACTCGTCTAACCCCTTGCTTAGACGCGTCTCCTGCGTTCTGCATTTGTTTACGCTTAAAACTGCCCTTTTGCCGTCTACTTCTATGGTTTTGAATGGCTGGTCTAAAGCCCAACTTGTCTTTCGTAGAAGTTTCATGATTGTTGGGATGTCTGGCTCTTCGCCTATATTGAACATTTTTTGCAAAATTTTAGCCTCAATAACAGCCATATTTTCCCAAACGCCAGCGTCAATTTCCGTTGCCGCATCCGTGCCAAACCTTTTTTCTATGCCTAAAAAGTATAAACCGTCAACGCGCCAAAGGTTTCTAACTTGAAGAAAGAAGAAGTCAAGCAGTTTTTCCTTGGGCATTTCAGCCAACATCTCACGGTCTTCAAGACTTCCGTTCGGGTATTCGCTCATAAGCCCGCACCAACATGCAGATTAACAAGTTAAGTGAAACTAATCTTTTAAACCTAACCATAAAGAAAGATGGAAAGGGAAAAGGGCGAGAACCTTGGAGCAGCTAATCAAGACAATAATTCTCGGCATAATTCAGGGCTTAACAGAGTGGCTGCCAATTTCAAGTACAGGGCATTTAAAACTGGCAGAAAACCTTCTAAAATTCTTCGGTCCAAAGGACTCCTTAATCTTTGAGTTTACCCTACATATTGGAACATTAATTGTTGTTCTTATCTTCTTCAGAGAAGACGTCAAAAAATTAGTTTCAGCCTTGATTCACCTAAACTTCAAGGATGAATATGGGAAACTCATCCCTCGAATAGTTGTGGGAACAATCCCTGCAGCGGCAATAGGTATGATTCTTAAAAATTCTGTTGAACAAACTTTCCAAAGCATCTTGCCCTTAGCTGTTGCCTTTATTTTATGTGGGGTGATGCTTTATTCGACAAAAGCTAGCAAGGAGAAAACTGATGAAATAGGCTATTCAACGGCAACAATTATCGGCATTGCAGAAGGTTTAAGCATAATTCCGGGCATCTCAAGGAGCGGAACAACCATTGCAGTTGCGCTTCTGTTCGGAATAAAGAGGGAGAAAGCTTTCCATTTCTCCTTTCTGCTTTCAATCCCAGCCATAATTGGAGCCTTAGGCTTAGAGTTTTATGATGCTTCCAGCGTTGTGGCGCTGGCAAGGCTTGGATGGATAGATATTGCTGCGGGCGTAGTTGCTGCCATGGTTGTAGGCTACTTTGCCTTAAAGCTTCTTTGGCGGATTTTGACAAACAGAAAGTTTCACCTGTTCGCTATCTACTGCTGGATGCTCGGTGCAGCTCTAATCGCGGTCAACTATTGCATTTTCTAACCATTTAGGCTTGCCGGAAAGAAAATCTGTCAAAAACTCCGCAAAGCAACTGTTCCCTGCATAAACATGGGTTATTTCTTCGTTAACAAGAACTTTGAAACCTTCTTTGATAACATGCGATATTTGTTCAGCTACGCCGGCGTTTCTCCCCCCATCTTTTAACCTTTCATTAAGCAATTCCACAACATCTGTGATTTTCCTTCTAAGTTCAACAACCCACCTGCCATCAGTAATGTAGGGTCCAGAAACGACATCGGGGTTACTCACGTATTTTCTGAGGAAGTTTTCGCATTCCCGCTTCTTTTCCAGAGGCGGACCCAGATGCTTTTTGACGACGGGAAGATTACGCTGTTCAACCTCAAAGATGAAGGCGTTAAGAGTTTTCTCATCGCTCCATGCTGCATCCCTTAAAACCTTAAAGTCGTTCAGTTCAATGAGTTTGCGGATGGAACGCTGAGACTTGTAAAGTTGCCCCCATAAAATGTCTGGAACTGCCTTAACATTCGGGAATGTTAAGAAGACAATTGCTGAACCGCGCTTCTCCAGCCTTTTTTTGGCTTCTTGCGTCGTTAAAGGCTTTGTTTTTGGTGGATAAAAGAATTTCAAGCTTGGATTTTTTAGGAAGGCTCTTGCTGCTGCAACAAAAGTGTAGAGTTTTTGAGGCTGGACTGCTGATGCCACGTTTCTGCCTTTATCAACTGGGTCGATGAGCACTAGCGGTTCTTTGAAGAGGAGTTTGAGGTCTTTTTCTCTTCCTTTATAGTGATTTTCAATGTCTATTACTATTGGCTGCTTGTAATCTGCGAAGGCTTTTAAAGTGTTTGTGAAGGTTTTGTGATGCAGTATTAGGAGTTCTGTTAGGTAACCGCTGAAACCGCCTATTTTGATTTCTGCGCCGTAAACTTCTATTCCCTTCATGAACCTTTTTAATAAGCGAACCTCGTTGCGCATCTGCTCGTTCAGCCTTTCCCCAACGTAGTTTGTATGGAAGGGCGTCCTGTCCGTTGCGCTTAACCATTCTCCACGCTTCACGTTATAACAAGGCACAATATTGACGCGGACATCATCAACAAAAGCCTCTAAGTAGGGGTGTTCTGCAAAACGCTCAACTTGTTTGGCTCCTTCTGTAGCTTTTCTTGCAATTTTTAGGCATATATCTCCAAGCGATTTGCGGGGTGTCGTCGTGGGTACACGCATGAATATGTCTATGTCTGGTTCCCCGCTGAGCCATGTGTCCTTCGCAACAGAACCCTCAACGCGCACAATTGCTTCAACTCCAAATTCCTTCGAAGCCTTCGCAACATTCTCTTCTAATCTTTTAGTTAGGGCTTCAATTCTAGCTCTCTCCGCCTTCTTGGGTGTGACACGTTCCAGAACCGCCATGCAGACTTTTTCCTTCTCTTCCAACCCTGACCTGCCCTTTTTTTCACGCTATTTTTGCGGACAAACTTCTTTAAGAGTTGAGTAAATCGGTCCTTTTGGAGTTAGGTCGCTTCTTTTAAGCCTTAAGCATTCAGCTTTGATGATTCCGTACTCGTAATTGGCGTTTTCTATTAGGAACTTGGCGAGTTCAGCCTTGTTCCTTCCGGATTTCACTCTTGCAATTGTTAGATGGGGGCTGAAGCCTTTCGGGTCTGGCTGGAACCCTAAACTGCGTAGGCGTGGTTCCAACTGGTTGAAGATGCTTCTTAGCTGTTCCGCGCCTTGTGTCATTCCAGCCCAAACAACTCGTGGATATCGAACGTTGGGGAAGGCGCCCAGGCCCTGAAGCTTGATGTCAAATGGTGCAAACTGGACTTTTTTCATCTCCAGAAATATTTTTTCAGCCATGTCTGGGGATATGTTTCCCAGAAATCGGAGGGTCACGTGAATGTTTTTTGGTTCAACAAGCTTCAAATCAGCGCCCGTTTTAGCTAGGAGATTCTGCATTTCTGTTATTTTCTTTAGAACCAGCTCATTTTCTATGTCGAAGGCTATGAAACTTCTTATTGCCTCTGGCATTTTGGGTCTTATGCATATCTTGAAGTTTCTGTTAATAAATGCTTTTAAATTTGTTAAAGCCTAATGGAATGCATTAATCAATAGTGAGCGGGTTTCTTGGAATGAACGGTAAACTTGTTGTTGGTTTAGCCGGCATGCCTGGAGCTGGGAAATCTGTGGTTGTTAATGTTGCAAAAGCAATGGGCTATGGCGTTGTGGTTATGGGCGACGTGGTGAGGGAAGAAGCATCTAAGAGGGGCTTAGAACCTAGCCCAGAAACCCTTGGAAGGATAATGCTTGAGTTGAGGGAGAAAGAGGGCGCAAGCGTCATAGCAAAAAAGTGCACGAAAAAAATACGGGATGCTAAGGAGCAAAAGGTTATTGTGGATGGCATACGCAGCCTAGCTGAAGTTGAAGAATTCAAGAAACAATTTCCAAAATTCGCACTTTTAGCCGTCCACGCCTCTCCAGAAACGAGGTTTAGGAGGCTTTATCATCGTCGGAGAAGTGATGACCCGAAAAACTGGCAGATTTTCCATGAAAGGGACATGCGAGAACTAAGCGTAGGGTTGGGAAACGCCATAGCCATGGCTGAACATTTAATAGTTAATGAGGATGATTTAGAAACCGTGAAGAGGAAGGCGGAAGAGGTTTTGAGGAAAGTTGAGGAGAAATGGATGAAGTAACAGTCTACATAGAAGCTGAAATAAACCCAACAGAATCGGAAGAAAAGGTTAAACGTGCAGTGGAAAATATGTTCGGCAACATACAAGCCAAAATTCAACCCGTGCATAAGGGGGCGATGCTAACTGCAGAGGCGAAAGGTCTTGATGCGCTAACGAAGCTCTATAATTTGCTGCGGAGGGAAAGAATCCGCGATGCCGCTAGGGGAGCCTTGTTCGATGGGTTAAGTGGAAAAACCATAAGCTTCTGCTTAAATAAGCAGGTTGCCTACGCCGGGCATGTATCCTTTTCTAAGGAAGTGGCAGAGTCCCCCCTAGGACCAATAAAGGTTAGAATAGAATGTGAAGACCCGAAGAAGCTCATAGACTGGTTGGCTCCAAAAACTGCATAACGCTTCAACGGCGATTTCTTTGGCTGAGAAAGCTTCCATAACGGACAGAGGCGCAGTGCTTCTGGGCAAGTATGTTGCGTGCGACGCTTATGATAAAGCCAAACCTTTAAGGGTTGTCACTCATGCCCACGCAGATCATTTGATAGGCTTGAGACAGAGCCTAAGAACATGCGAGAAGGTTTTGATGACGAAAGCCACAAAAGATTTGGTTGATGTCATGCGGGGCCCACTTTTTCTCATGGGAGGGCTTGTTGAAACGTTAGATTATGGCAGAACAATCCAGTTTGAAGATGAAAGCATAACGTTTTTCAAGGCAGACCACATTTTGGGCGCGGCTCAAGTTTTAGTTGAGGATGTGGAGGGAAAACGCATAGTTTACACTGGAGACTTCAAAATAGAAAACACGCCTGTTTTAGACGCGGATGTTCTGGTTATGGAAGCCACCTATGGCAGTCCATCCTGTAAGCGCCCCTTTGAGGCTGATGTAAAAAACCTTCTCATTTCCCTAGTTGAGGAAGGGTTAAAGCATGGAGTGGTTTACATTTTTGGTTTCCACGGCAAACTTCAAGAAGTGATGCAGATTCTTCACGAGGCAAAAATAAGAGTGCCTTTTATTGCGCCGGAGCGGGTTTTCCAAATGTCTAAGGTCTGTGAGGCTCACGGAATGCGTTTGGGGCGGCTGATATCGTCTACGACTGTGGAAGCTCGGGAGCTTCTTGAGAGGAATGTGCCTTCTGTTGCTTTTTATCACATGAACTCTAGGAGTATGGTTGCCCGTGGGGGCTTCCGCGTTTACGTCAGCGGTTGGGAGTTTAACACTCCAGGTAGGCAAATAAGCCCAAAGGAGTATGTAGTGGCTTTGAGTGATCACTCGGATTATGATGGATTAATGGAGTATGTGAGGTTGTCAAAGCCGAATCAGGTTATAGTGGACAATTACCGCGTGGGTCACGCTGAAACGTTGGCTAAACAGATTAGGAGGCTGTTGGGGATTCAGGCGGTGCCTCTTCCGGAGAGGTAGCGTTCTTACGAGTGTGTAGCGTGTATTACTACACAATATTTATCTTATGTTTCACCGCTTTATACTATAGAATTCGGATTCAAATTCCGAATTCATACGACTTAAATAAAAAGAAACCAGACACTCGAGTGCGGTAAGAATGCCCTCCCCACTGCAACCGGAGTTCTTCGCACTACTGGGCATAGACCTTTTTCTAGCGGTAAGCCTTTTGACGTGTCTGTTGGATAGGCATTTTCCTTGGCAGTTGCCCTACGTTTATCAGCTTGCTGCGTTAGCTGGTTTTGGACAGTTGCTCGTCAGCAGAGAGTTCATAGCCTCTTTCGGAGAGTACATGCGGTTCTGGTACAGCCTCCTATACCTAGTTGTGGCTTTGGCAAACATCGTCGCCGTCAACATTTACTTGGGCATAATAAAAAAGCTGTTAAACTACGCTAAGGTCTTCATGTTCACAGTCACATTCCCAGCTCTTTCTTTGACCGCTTTCTTCCTGTCCAACTACGCTGAAATCGCCGTTCACCCGCTCATAATGGTTCCACAGTTAGGCTGGGAAGCCACATTCATAGGCATAGTTGCCTTTGACACCCTCGTGATAGGACTGGGCACATACGTTTTCTTCAAGCCGAAATGGTGGTACATAGCCTTGGGCGCAGGCGCAGCAATAACAGGCGCAGCCCTGTACGCCTTCTACAAGCCTTCGTGGGGAGAGGCAGCCTTCGTAACATCAGCCATAGCCCTAGCATTAGCCTGCGTCCTAGTCTTAGGCGTAAGCGTCTACGTGCTCGTGAGAATTTGGATAGAAACCCTGAAAGAAAGAAAAAAACGAAAAGGAGGTGAAAACACAAAATGAAAATCAACATTAAGAAAAGCTTGAAGTTTATGACGCTGCTACTATCATCGATTCTTATTGCCTCAGTAAGCGCAAGCGTTTACTACACAATGTTTATGACGGCAACAGTGAAAGTGACGGGTAACAAAGTTCAGTTCTGGGAAGGAACCGACTTTGGCAACATTGGTGGTTCAATAACCGATGCCCGCCAGAAAGTAACTTTCACCGACATGAATGGACTGAATGGAAGCCTCACAACGATTTCAGACCCTGTTAAGATCAACAACACTGATACTAGCAATGCTCATACTATAGAGCTAAAACTTGATTCTTGGAGTGGGACAGGGTCTACGCCACTTTACTATATTAACATAACAATATATGCTGCGAATGGGACGAAATTAGGTAACAATATCTATCTTGTGCCAGGCGGTAGTGGACAAGTTGAAACTACTGGACAACTAACCATGTTGGCAAGTGAAGTGTGGCGTGTGCAATGGGACATTTACTGGAAAGGAGAAGCGACAACTAGCGATCAAGTAACTGTAAGCTTGAAGCTTGAAGTTTCAAGCTAGCTTCCCATTTTTTTATTTTTCGCCTTGAACTTAACAATTAAAAGAGTGGTATAACTGAAACTTGGGGGTTAAGCTGGTTCTGTTCCCCAAGCTAATGCGCCTTGATAGTAAATTGTTATTTTGTACCAGTCTGCATAATCCGTCTTTGTTGGATCAAATGAGTAATCGTCCGTTTGGTTATACAAATCTTCGTTGTATATTTTTATTTGAATTTCGCCCGTGTTCGCCCCTGCGGGCAATTTGTTAGGTGTTCCATCCCCTCCACGTTCTAATGGGACCGTAGCGTTGGAAGTGAAGCCTATCTCCAGATAATACTTGTTTCCTGAACTACCAAAGGATCCAATGACTGTGCTTGCACCAACTTCAGCATACTCGCAGGAAAATACATCCTCTCCTAAAGGTTCAGAAGTAAACCAGTACCGAATTTTAATGCTTGTCAAACTGACGTTAGCTATCCCAGTGTTAAACACTATTATGAACGGTTTTATGTTTTGAGTTGTGCTACTTGTTTCGCCGCATTTGTACTGGATTTTCAAGCTTACCACTCCAACATGACTTTCGATTTTCATGGAATTATAAATTAGAGCTTCAACTAAGCCTATAAAAAGCATAACTATGAGAAATAAGCCTACCCAAAGCAATTTCGTCTTATTAACGTGTATTCTGATGACCAAATTTGCATCCTCTGTTAAGTAAACTTGAAAAATTAAATAAAGTTATGAAGCGGAAATCTTTATTTAAAATATACTCTCATTTTACATGCTTTGCGGTGAACACAAAGATTCATCTTCTCATGGCATGAATACATGAATGAAACACTAAATTGATTCGTAATTTATATTCAAAGCCGTAAAATAAAACAAAATCGAAGTCCTAATTGGAAACTACATGATAAAAATAAGAACGTGTTTGGTTGCAGAAAACTGCATATTTCACTAAAGTTTAAAAGTAAAGCGGAACATTGCTGTTATTCGAAATTGTTAAAGGATGGAGTGAAGCGAATGGTCAAATCATCTTTGGTTTCGGGTTTCTATAAACTTAGTCCAAAAGAACGACTGCAATTCGTCAAGGAGTTTGCTGGCTTAACAGATGAAGAGGCTGCCTTACTGCAGAATACTGGTTCCTTGCCTTTGGACCTGGCTGACCGCATGATAGAAAACGTTGTAGGCGCCATTCCAATACCATTAGGCATAGGAGTAAACTTCCTCATCAACAAGCGTGATTATCTGGTTCCAATGGCTATTGAGGAACCTTCCGTTGTTGCCGCAGCCAGTTACGCGGCGAAAATGGCGCGCGACGGCGGAGGCTTCTACACAAGCAGCACACCGCCAATAATGATTGGACAAGTTCAAGCAGTTGGCATCAAAGACCCGTATGCCGCCAGAATCCGCATTCTACAAGCAAAAGAAGAAATTCTAAAAAAGGCAAATGACCAAGACCCGGTGCTTGTCTCCGTCGGCGGAGGAGCAAAAGACCTAGAAGCAAAAGTAATCCACACAACGCAAGGACCAATGATTATCACAGAATTGCATGTCGACTGCCGCGACGCAATGGGCGCCAACGCCGTTAACACCATGTGCGAAGCCGTAGCCCCCCTAATAGAATGCGTAACAGGCGGACGCGTTTACTTGCGCATAATCTCTAACTTGGCTGTTAAGCGCCTAGCCAGAGCATGGTGCCTCGTGCCCCAAAAGTCTGTTGGCGGAGAAGAAGTCGTAGACGGCATAGTGAACGCCTCTGCCTTCGCGGCTGCAGACCCCTACCGTGCGGCTACACATAACAAGGGCATCCTAAACGGCATAATAGCCGTGATAATTGCGACATGCAACGACCACCGCGCCATAGAAGCCGGAGCACACGCCTACGCAGCAAGAAACGGCCAATACACAACACTCTCAACATGGGAGAAAAACGAAAACGGCGACCTAGTCGGCTCAATTGAGTTGCCGATGGCCGTCGGCCTCATAGGCGGAGCCGTGCGAACCCACCCAATAGCGAGGATATGCCTAAAAATTCTAGGCGTGAAAACAGCCAACGAATTCGCAGAAGTTCTCGCTGCTGTAGGCTTAGCTCAAAACCTTGGCGCGCTACGCGCACTAGCTCACGAGGGCATACAACGGGGACACATGTCTCTACACGCGAGAAACATCGCCATAGCAGCAGGCGCAACAGGCGAACTTGTAGACTTGGTTGCCGAAAAAATGGTTGAAGAACGAAAAATACGCATGGACAGAGCAAAAGAACTCATAGAACAGCTTAAGGCTGCTGGAAAAGTCTAAAAGGCGTTTAAAACGCATTCTAGACACGGCGAGAAAATGAAAATAATACTTGGACCAGCCTCAAAAGAACTAGGCGAGCGAATAGCCCAGCATCTAAACGCAACCGCAGTGCCGGTTTTTTTCAAAACCTTTCCAGACGGCGAATCCTACGTGAGGTTGGAAGGCGAATTAAAGGATAAAGAAGCCATTATTGTACAGACAACGAGCCCTCCGCAAGATTCTAGGCTTATACAGTTAGCGTTGATTGCGGACGCTGCAAAAAGAAATGGCGCCAAAAGAGTTACCGCAGTCGCGCCTTACCTTGCCTATGCACGCCAAGACAAAATCTTCCTCCAAGGCGAAGCCCTCAGCATCGAAACCATTGCGCGAATGCTTAAGGCTGCTGGTGTTGACGGCTTAATAACGGTGAACATACACGAAGAAAAGGCTCTTGAGAGATTTCCCTTTCCAGCAAAGAATCTTTCAGCCATCCCGCTTTTAGCCGAATATTTCAAAGATAAGGGCTTTAAAGGAGCCTTTGCGCTTGCACCAGACAAAGGCGCAATATACATCGCCGAACAAGCAAAGAAAGTCTTAGGCGGCGAATGCGGCTATTTAGAGAAGCACAGAGACCGCTATACAGGCAATGTCAGTGTTGAAAAGAAGAAGTTTAACATAAAAGGAAAAACGGTGATAATTTTTGACGACATAATCAGCACCGGCGGCACAATAGTTGCAGCCACAAAAATTCTCAGGGAACTTGGAGCTGAAAAGGTTTTTGCCGCTTGTGTTCATCCACTCCTAATTGGTGATGCAGAAAAACGAATCAAAGAGGCTGGCGTAGACGAGATAGTTGGAACAGACAGCGTTCCAAGCCATGTAAGCAAAGTTTCCTTAGCACCTTTAATAAGCGAAGAATTAAAGGGCGAGTTCAGCTAACCTTCTACATCACTAAAACCAAATCCAAATTTGCGGTTTCCATCATGGTTTCTAAACTTTTCTTTCTGCTTTCAGGCGAACACGAAACTCTGCCAACGTCGGAACTAAAAGCCATAATGGAGACAGAAGGCTATTCCTTTAAAATTTTAGAAAAACTTGACCAAACGCTCAGAGTTGAAACAGACCCAAACTGCGTCGAAGCCGTAAAGCGTAGAGCCGCCTTCACAAGAACATGCGGGCTGGAACTCTTCACCTGCGAAGCTGAACCAAGTCAAATAATTAAAGCCATTCGCTCCATAAACTTAAACGCAGTGTTGAAGAGGAAAGAAAGCTTTGTGGTTCGCATAAAACATGTTAAGAATCACGCCATCAACATTGATGGGATGGCTCTTGAAAGAAAACTAGGTGAATTAATCTTAAGCATGACGGAAAAAACAAAGGTGAACCTCAGAAATCCAGAGAAAATTTTCTTCGGAATCCTAACGGATGAAAAGTTGATTTTCGGCTTAAAACTTGCAGAAATCCCGCCAAAACCTTTCGTTGATAGATGTCCAGGAAAAAAGCCCTTCTTTCATCCGTCAGCCATGCACGCGAAACTTGCTAGGTGCATGGTGAACCTCGCCAAGCCTAAGGCTGGAGAACTTGTTTTCGATCCTTTCTGCGGGACGGGCGGCATACTTATAGAAGCTGCGCTTATTGGTTGTCGCGTTCTAGGAGTGGACATTCAACGGCGCATGGCTAGAGGAAGCCTCAAAAACTTCGCCCACTTCAATGTTAAACCCGAAGCAGTGATTGTTGCTGATGCACGAGCCCCGCCGGTTAAGGCTGTAGACTGTGTCGTCACAGACCCGCCATACGGTAGAAGTGCAACTACTTTTAAGCGAACTACACGACAGATAATTGAAGATGCTTTAAAGGCTGTTAATGGAATGCTTGAAGTTGGAAGACGCGTCTGCATTGCCGCGCCAAAAACAGTTGAAACCAAACAATTGGGCGTGAATTTAGGCTACAAGCATTTAGAGTCCCACTTCGTTTATGTTCACAGAAGCCTAACACGGGAAATAGCCGTGTTCGAAAAGGTGTAGCACAATGAGTTTACGCGTGATTTTTCTAGGCACCGCCGGAAGCATTCCCACCACAAAAAGAAGCTTACCAGCAATCCTCATACAGCGCAAAGGTGAACAAATAATGTTCGACTGCGGCGAAGGCTTGCAAAGACAGATGATAAAGGCGAAGGCTGGGTTCCACAGAAAAATGAAAATTTTTATTACGCACATGCACGGCGACCACGTTCTCGGCTTGCCAGGGCTTATACAAACAATGGCGTTGCTTGACCGCGAGAGAAAGCTGGAGATTTACGGTCCGGTTGGAATAAAAAATTTCTTAGAAGGCATTAGAGAAACTGTTCAGTTTGCCTTAACTTTTCCAGTTGAAATCCGTGAGATTAGCAACGTTGGTGTTGTCTGCGAAGAAAACGAGTACATTGTGAACACGACGTGGGCGAACCACGTTATACCAAGCCTAGCATACGCTTTAGTGGAAAAGCCCAGACCGGGAAAATTCTATCCAGAGAAAGCCAAAAAACTAGGCGTTCCAGAAGGTCCATTGTGGTCAAAGCTTCAGCATGGACACGCGGTTAAGCTGCCAAGTGGTCATGTCGTGAAGCCCGAGGATGTCACTGGACCGCCTAGACTTGGGAGAAAAATTGTTTATACAGGGGACACTAGACCATTTGAGAACCTGGCGGAGTTTGCGGCTTATGCAGACCTCCTAATACATGACGCGACCTTGGATGACAGTTTAGCTGAAAAAGCCGAAGAGGATGGGCATTCAACTCCAAGCCAAGCGGCTGAAAACGCTAAGAAGGCGAAGGCGAAAATGTTGATTCTTACGCATATAAGTGCAAGATACGATGATGCGAATGTGCTCTTGGAACAGGCGCGGAAGATTTTCAAAAACACCCAAGTGGCAGAAGACTTCATGAGAGTAGAGGTTCCTCTCGCAGAAGGTTAGGCTAGTAACCGTTTTAGTTTCTGCACGCTTTCCGCCACATGCTCAACAGATTCAACAATCACAGTCTTGCCATAAGCCATCTCCTTTAATTTTTCCGCGAAACTTTCCCAGTTGATGCTTCCGTAGCCTATGCCCAAGTGCTGGTCTTCTTTTCCATCATTGTCATGCGCATGTATGTGCATAATCTTGTCTGCAAAGGAATCTAAGAAAAGTTCAATCTGTCCATTGATGTTGGCGTGTCCGATGTCCAAAGCCAAGCCGATTTCCCCATCAAGTTCACGGTAGAATCTTGCGAAGTGTTCAACGCTCTTCATTAGGAAGGGGTATGGCTCTGGCACATTTTCCATAGCTATTTTGACGCCGTAATCCCTTGCAATTTTGGAAAGGACCCTTGCGGTTTTCAGGTTCTGGAGCCAATCCATATCCGGATAAAACATGCTAATGCCAGTTTTTAGCCCCGGATGAAAAACCCAAACATACGCGTTTAACTCGCTTGCGCACGCAATTGACTTCTCAAGTCTTTTAAGCATAGCCTTCAAAACAAGTTTCGACGGCGACGCGATGTTTATATCTGCGAAAGGCGCGTGAACAGAGTATTTTAGGTTGTACGACTCCCCAATGTTTTTGAGCTTGAATGTTCTGCGCTTGTCCAAAGCGTGAAATCCGTCGTCAACTATTTCTATGTAAGATGTCTCTGCATCAGTGAGGCGCTTAGTCATTGCTTGGAAGGGTTCGCCTAAACAGTGAAGCATAGATAAACCAACTTCAACCTTGACCATGAGCTAAACACCGACCACACCTACAAGAGCTTTAACCTTTCAAACTTCTTGCTTATAACCTAATTTGTTGCAGAATAAAGTTCTCAGCTGAAAAACATGAAAGTTTGTTCCTTAACTTAACCTAGTAAAAGTGTGAAACTTTATAGTTTTCATCCTCCACTTTATCTTTGGGGAAACTTATGGTTGAGGAAAAGGATGTAACAGAATTTCTGAAAGCACATGATGGTAAGGCATCCCTTAACGATGTCGCTGACGGTTTAGGCATACCAAAGTATGGACCGAACTCCGCTTACGCACTTTTACAATCTTTAAAGGCTAAGGGTGTGGTTGAACGCCGAGGCGAGCTCTGGGCATTAGTTGTTGAAGAAGTTAAAGCTCCCAAACCAGCGAAAGCAGCAGAGGCACAAGCGCAGCCCCAGCCAAAAGAGGAAGCGCCTATTCCAGATGTTGAAAGGCTTATGAAAGCCATGGCGAAAACCCTTGCAGAGGCAATGAAGGGCGCAACCGCTCCCGCAGACGAGTGGGAATTGGCGACAAAGCCTATGACAACTAAAATCGAGAGGAAAGAGGAAAAACTGAGCGCCTTCGTGCTTAGACCGGACGAAGCCCCGGAAGCCAAAAAACCCTTAATAGGTTTCCCAACAGGCACGTTTATAGACAACTTCTTTTTGACTCCTGAAGGGAAAAGCCTAGGCGGCATACCCATATGTGGACAATTTGCAATTACCGGCTTGCCCGGTGCTGGAAAATCCATTCTTGTTGAGGAAATAGCTGTTAGAGTTGCATCTTCTGGGAGGAAGGTTCTTTTCGCCACAGCTGAGGACACTTGGAAAAGCGCAACTCCACGTTTTGATCTGCAATCTCGCCTAAAGCAGAAGGCTGACATCCTAGGCTTAGACTGGGAAAAAATTCGCCAAAACCTCTTTGTGCTTGACACTGTGGCTTATCCGGAACTGCGAGACTGGAACACTTTCGCGGAGACCTACCGCTTCGTAGCTGAGAAGGAGAAAATTGAATTAGCCCTAATTGACTCCGTGACTGTGCTTGAAGCCTATCGCGGAGCACTAAAGTATCGAGTTATGGAACTCGCCAGATACAACCAAATCAACGGCATAACAGCCCTCTACGTAAACCAGCGAAGCTCAGAAGTCTGGGATAGCTATGACATGGCAGGAGGCATTGGCTTAGCCCACAACCTAGACGGAACAATAATAATCGATTATGGAAGGGTTTACTGGCAAGACCAGCAGGTTGACTTAGCCTTAAACAGAGGCGAATTCGTGCGCATAGCAAGGGTTTTAGACTGTAGAATGTGCAATTTCGAAAGGAGAAGAATACGTGTAGAGATCACGTCAGACGGCTTCCTAAAAGCCTTAGAACCCATACCGAAAACAGCGTAGATGAAGATGTCAATAGTCAAGCCACCATCATTCAAGGAACTTGTTGAGGCATACGGGTCTCCTCAAAAGGCAGTGCTCAGCCTAATCAAATCCGGATTCACGCCAGAGCAAATAGAGTGGAAGATGGGCGTACCCTACCATCTAATACGGCTTTACATGGAAGGAATAGAGCCAAAAGTAGGCATCCCATTTTCAGAAATAGTCGAAGTCTACGAGCGTCTAGCTGTCATACGTGGAAAAAAGGGAAAGGAGACGGAACTAGCCAAATTCTTCAAGAACCCAGAACTAACACTAGAAATTAAAGCCCGTTTCGCCCTAGGAACACTAACCGAAGAAAACATGAAAATTGGTCCAGCTCTAATAGAAAGAAGCATAAGCCTCGCAACAAGCGCGCCAAAAAGCGAAGTTAGAAGGTTGCTGATAGACTATGGAGAACACGGTGAAGTTGCCTACCTTCTTAAAAAGCCAAAGGCTGCAGAACTAACGGTTAAAGAAGTTTATGAGTCGATTAGGCTATTGCCAAAGCTGAAGACAATAAGGGAAAGAGAACTCCACATCTCAAGCCTATTGCGGACGAGCACACCGACGGAAGCAAAATACGTTGTTAGGCTTCTGCTTGGAGACTTAAAGCTGGGCTATTACGCGAGTACTGTTGTGAGGGCGGCTGCCAGAGCCTACGAAGTGCCAATTGAACTTATAGAAAACGCTTGTGCAATCCTTGGATTAACAGAAGGGATAGCCCTAGCCTCTGGCGGGATACCAAAACTTGCGGAAGTGAAAATGCGTCCCGGACAATTCATTAAACCCCAACTCGCCCACCTCTATGAACCAGATAAAGTCGTGTATCCTGTCAGAGCTGAGTACAAGCTTGACGGGAGTAGACTTCAAATTCACAAATGGGGCACGCAAATATGGCTTTTCTCAAGAAGAGGCGTCGAAAAATCTCAGACGCTTCCAGAAGTTGTGGAAATCGCCGAAAAACTGAGGGCTCACAGTTGTATAGTTGACAGTGAAGTAATAGCCATAGATTATTCTGGAAATCCACTGCCTTTCCAGAAACTGCTTGAACGAACAGTTCCAAGAGAGCTTACACCAGAAGAATTGGAGGAAAGAAAAGAGAAAGTTAAGGTAACGGTTAAGGCTTTTGACATCCTCTTCCTAAATGGACAAGAACTTGTTAATCTGCCATTTTCAGAGAGGCGAAGATACCTCTTGGAAGTTGTCCCCCAAGAATACATTGTGGAAGGCGTGGACTGCAAGGATGAAGTCGAGCTAATGCGCTTCTACGATGAAGCCCTGAAAAAGAGATTTGAAGGGATAGTTGTGAAAAACCTAAATGCACCCTATGAGATAGGACAACGCACTTATACATGGCTTAAACTGAAACCTGAACGCGACACAATAGACTGCACAATAGTGAAGGCGTTGTATGGAAAGGGCAAAAGAGCAGGCTTATACTCGTCCTTCCTCCTTGCAGTTCGCGATCCTACGGAAAAGAGGCTTTACACAATTGGGAAAGTTTCAAACTTGCCAGAAGAAGTTATGGATGCGCTGGCAACAATTGTTGAGAGAACAAAAACAAGCGGGGATGACGAAGGAGTTTTCATAAAACCCACGGTTGTTGTGGAAGTGACATATCAAGAAATTCAGGAAACAGAAGAGTACACAAGCGGTTTTGCCTTAAGAGTGCCAAAAATAGTCAGGTTCAGAACAGACAAAACAGTTAGCGAAGTAGACAATGTGGAAAAATTGAAGAAACTTTATGAACTGCAATACGAACGCTACCCAACCCAAACAATATAGTTGTAATTGTGCAATTTTAAATTGATTAAAATTTACTCGGATGTGAAGTGTTTCTGAATGATTACGTGCGGCATACATAGTTTGGGGCAAGTTTTTCATCAGGTTTTCTTGTGAAGTCTGCTGGCGATTACCGCTTTCCAGTTTTCTGGAATTGCAAGTAGAAGAATTATTGGAAACTCAAGGATGGCTGACGCCAGCATTATAAAGTCTGGGATTAAAAAGGAATTTAGAACCTGTATCTCAACAATCGTGGAATTTGCGGTTCTAACACCACACTGTTTCCATCTAGCATCCTCCACGTCTTCAATTCGCTGTGGACGATACTCGACAGATAGCATGAACATCTGTTTGGAGGTTGCCGCAACATCGGGTGCTCTAACGTAGGTACCAAATTCTCCCATTGAACCGCAGAGTACATTAAAGCTTTGACTATAATATTCGCCGTCCCAGAGGTTGACAAGCGTCAAAACCCCATCTTCATTGTAGTTTATTGCTTCGCAAAAATAGGTGTAAACTGTGACATTTAAATCAATGTTAGCAAAAACCTCCACAGTAACATCCACATAATCAAGCTCATTAACAACCGTCGGTACACGAGCCTCTGCATCCACAAATTCGTCTTCAGCCTCGACGTAAATCCATCTGCCAGTTCTGTTAAAATGCATAGCAAACGCGAGCATACCAAACAAAAGCAAAGCGGCCAAAACTATACCGAACACTTTTAACGCATTCCTAAACAACTTAATCGATATCAGCGAGCTTCTCATGGTCATCTTATCCCGTAAAATCTTCTGACATTTAAAACTTTAGGCGAAGTGTAAGGCTTAAGAAAGTTGATGTCTGCTGTGGTTTTGTATTGTTGACTGCGGATTCCTAGGGCGATTTCTACAAACTCCTTCACTGTGTACGTTGCGAACTCCCATGTTGGCCGGCCATATCTAAGCCCGCTGCAGGTGGAATCTGCGTAAACAAAAAGCCTATTCTCCCCATAATCATATGTGGCTTCTTTTGCATATCCATACTCTGGTTTGCCGAGAACTTTGAAGGGCCAGAGTTTGCATGCTGTGGGTTTCATGTGTTGTAGTCCGCAGAGATGCA